>Ga0116229_10004501_pt1 | contig 22837 bp, 13 predicted proteins | sample S1TSphgellanicum_3_FD_87313 | JGI IMG/M metagenome (GOLD analysis project Ga0116229, IMG submission 87313) | Host-associated microbial communities from peat moss isolated from Minnesota, USA - S1T2_Fc - Sphagnum magellanicum MG | ecosystem: Host-associated > Plants > Peat moss > Unclassified...
AAACTTAAAAGAACATAGGAAAAAATTTAGAAACCAAAATTTAAAGGTTTAAACTATAAATATTTATTGACTAGAAGAAAATACTTTAATAACAATCAAATAAGTACAAAACCAAAAGAGAAGATATGTCTTTTACCTTTGTGTGATCTCTCCAACCTAATTTTTTCCATTATCTTTGAAGAAGATATAGAATGAAATTGTATTACTTCACATATGTGTAAACCTTAAAATTTTCCCCCCAAATTTAACCTACTTTAGGTTAATTACTATACATTTGTGAAAAAAATATTAATTAATTTATGTCCCAACCCTAAACTTAAACCATAATTCAATAGTACATACTTATAATAATTACATGAAAAGATGTATTGTAAAGTCCATTCAATAATAAATTAAGTGAACAAAATTTAATAAAATATGCATAAACTAAACCAAAATGGCTGAAATTATGGCATTGTTTCCACTATTATTATTTTCTAATATTTACATATGGGAACCTATGTTCATCATCCATAAACTAGGGTGAACCTTAATAAATTGATAGGTAGGATTGATAGGGGGGGTGAAAAAAATGAGTAGGTAGTTAATTAGGTATTTGGCTATGAAAAAAACATAAATAGATAGGTAGTTAGGTAGATAGGAAAGTTAGTAGGGTATGTAATTAATAAGGTAGCTAGGTTAGCAGGTTAGGTGGTTAGTACAGTAGCTAGGTCGTTAGGTCAATATCATAACTAGTTATTAGATAAGCTATGTCAGTAGGGGATAATAAATAAGGTACGAAGGTTGGTGCAAGACTTAGGAGGTAGGAAAGTGAGCAACATGGCAAGTCAGGTCCAAGGGAAAAATGGCCAAGAACCCAAAAAAAAGAAAAAGATACAGTGGTCAGCAGCAAAAAGAAATGGACTATGATGAACCCCATCTGGCGCCAAATGAAAAAATGCACCCCATCCAGTTGACAGAATGGCCAACTGGTGCATTGGTGGTTGCTGGTTGCTGGTTCACTCTGCCCATGTGCATAGTGTGACTTGTTATGTTGTGTGACAATGCAACATGTGCCATGCTACATTAGTGTAGCATTTGAGTGAAGGACCAATTATCCAACCAGATCATTCAGTTCGACATCTTGTTATATCATTGATTACTCTATAAAAGATGAGGTTTGACATGAAAATGTTGATAAATTCACACTATTGATGAATCTTCTTAATGTTTCCATAAATTATTTGTTTATTTGTGGTGGACACTGGACATGCTTGGAAGACCAATTATAACGTTGAGTTGATTTGGTATTGTTTGGGTTCATGGTCAAATTTCAGAGTGTGCGAATTTATTGCTTTCATGGATTTAGTTCTTCATTTGTGTTTGAAATGCAAGATCAAGATGTAGAAACCTTTGCAGAAGTATTCATTTGATTCTGATGTTGTTAGATCTATGCTTGGACAATAAAATGCAAGTAGACAGTTGTTAAACATGTGAGTCCATAAAAATTGTCCCTTATCATTGTGAAGGCCAAAATTTGTTATAAACATTCACCAAGGATGGCCATCAATTTTCCATCAAGCCTTCATAGTGAAGGGTAAAATTTGCTATAAACATTCACTCAGAGACCTACCATCTTTTCCACCAAGCCTTCACATGGACGGATACTTTCAACACAAGGCCTTCCAAGTGAAGGAACAGGATGCCCTTCAATTTTAAGGCTTGACACCGTGAATGTAAGCATTCAAATGTGTGCCAAATGTCATCCCCAATCATCAATTCAAATCAATATTTTAATCTCATAAATTTCAGTAACAAGAATAAGAAAAATGAAATATGCATCTGGCAACAAGGCTTTAATTTCAAACAAATGTTGGGCAGGTACCTGCTTTGGTGGGGAAGACCCATTGCTTCAGTTCTTTATGAAAGTCAAGAACTGCCAACACTGATTTTAACCCTCCATAAGGCATGACTCTGAAAATTTTAGTAAATACAATTTAAGGGGCCTTGGGTGAACCAACACCCAGACCTGTATCCTGGCAAAAACACCAAACTTCATCTAATTTGGTTTTAATTATAATTATCCCATGCGAAGACTAAATCAGGTCTCTAAGTCCAAATCTAACATTTCTTAGGTTTAATTTGGCCACTAAGGCTTCTCACTCAAGAAGCCGAAGTTAGGGGTGTGGGGGATGGTTCACCCAGGCCCCTTTAGGCAAAGAACATGGGGAACATTATTGACCTGTATAAAAACCTGTTGAGAGTTGTAAAAAATCAATTAAAACCCAGCTGTGAAAGGGCCTTTATGTGTTCACCCTATTATCAGCATTTCAACTTTCAAGATAAAGCAAAATAATAAGTGGCTGGGTGTGACAGTTTAGTGTAGTTTTATGAATTTTGTACTATAACAAAATCTTGACTTTTATAAATTGTAGCAGCTCCACCCATATTCAACGTTTGGCCTTGTAATAGAATAGTACTTCTCATATAGTTAGCAGCTCCACCCATAGGCCTACCTAACATTTGGCCTAGCAAGAGTATTTCTCACATCCAACATTACTTATTTCCTGTTTCCCAAGCCCCATCCATAAACATGAAACTAGTGTAACCAAAAAGAGAGGGTGCACAAAACATCTGCTTCTCACACAACCCTACTCCTGTTGTAATGTTAATATTCATCTTCTTTCAAGCATGCATCAATACAATAGTCCGATTTTAGGGTCCAATAGCTCCTGATCCTCCATTATCGAACAGTTCCTATGAAGATGCACACTGATCAACCTATCCTAAATCTGCCACAATAGCAATAGTTCTTAGTTGTTGCTGGAGGCAGCGGCATTTTGTATTGTGAACGCAAAATGTTAGTAGGGTTTGGCTTGAAATCAAAACTCTCAATGTTCATTCGGTCTATGATGAGTTGCTAATTCCCCTTTTCCCCCTCTACATGGATCAATGCACATAAATGCTTGTGTTAGGACTTGACCCAAATCAACTTCTGGGTGCTACTCAACAACTGAACCGCCAAGTTGGTTTGCAACTACTCAAGAAAGGGAAATAATTCTATAAGAAGTATGGATCTATGAATATTAGCTGTGATTTCTTCCATCCTATTTTTCTCTCTCCCACATTCTGCCCAATCTTAAGGATACCCACCTAGAGGTTTCTGGCTCCCACTCAGGTGTTATGATCTACCCAATGGATAATCCAAATAAGGTCTTCCCCAAACCCCTACAAATGCAATTTTCTATATGTTTTTAATTCTACAGCTCATACCACCTTTAGGCATCATCATCCTTCAACATCAACCCTTGATCAATCCTACTTCTAGCTAGAAAATAGAGCTGGCCATCATATAGTTATTAGTGCAACGAAAAACAAACAACAACTATCTATCCCGCAAGCTCCTTCTTACCACCCAAAAATTGCCTTTCTTCTACCTGGCAACCTCCACCTTCTCCTTTGAATCCCATCTCTTATCCTCGTCCAACCTCCTATTTTTCCCATCTTCCTTGCACCCATGAATCGCATTTCACCATCCATCTTTAGCTGCCACCCTGTTTCACATAACACACAAGCAACAAACCTTCCAACTCACAACCACTAACAAACAATGAAAAGATAGACCTCAACATCTGCATGCAGAAAGTTGATGGTGGTTCAACACCTAAACCTTAAAACGAATACAACATTCACATTATAAAAACCTAAAAGACTCCATGTCCAGTCACTCCCTATCCAATCACACTAGGATCCTAATATGATAGAACATACTAACGACAAATCATCTAGACCAATCAATATATCTGACCAATCAAGAATTAATGTTAGATTGTGCCATGATGTCCGTCAACTTGAGCAAACCTTGGCAACTTCAACACAAATTATATTATTGTTAGAAAGGCTAAAATTTTCAAAAAATACTTTTATCAAAGAACAATTTTTTGTGAAGGTAAAATGAAGATTTTCATTTAAATCAAAAATAGTCTCCAACCATTTTGAAATTGTTTATGCAATTACAATTTTTTTTTACCAAATGCTATGGAGGACAAATGGTTAAATGTGAAATTTTTTTTGTGAAACTTTAATCAAATGGTAGTTATGAATTTTTGAAAGGTTAGAATTGAACCTTGTTTTCAAAAGTCCTTTTGAAATGATTTTTTTTTTTTTTTTGTTAATTGTTTTGTGCCCAATGGGTACGTAATTGAAATATTTAAATGGGCTTTTATTCTTATGGATTTTATAAAGTTTTTTTTTAGGATTTTCAAAGTGATTTCACCATACCAGTTAATCACAACATTTTTCAAGATGAGTTTTGACCTAATTTCAAAAGGTTTCATAAGTGACTAAAACTTTAGTAGTTAAAGATTACACTAATGAAATCTTAGAATTTGAAACCATATTCATATGGATCATTTATAAAAACTTGCTTGTGACTTTTATGAGTGTTGTATTTACTTAAAATGAACCATTAGATAGTGCATACACCCAACTATGTTAGGCTAGGTAATAGGTACCTAGGTTTTATTAATAGACTATTAATTATGTTAGGAAGGTGTTAACCCAATTATTCATTATGTATATAGTAACTGGTCATACCTATTGGTAACCAATGAAATAGTACCATTTTGAAACTATTTAATTATTACTGGATAACATATTCTTAAATTGATTAATCTATTATGTAAACCACTAACCAGTTTGTTACAATAATCGATTGTTGACAAAACAAGTTGATTTAAACTTGTGACCAATATTCCTATATTTTGATTTTGAGTTTGTACTAATAGTGATTGTTTTAGTTGAATCAACACCATGATTTGGTAAAAATAGGAAGATTTTGAAGATGATGAAGATTTCTTATTTTTTTGTAACTCTTTCGAGTTTTTATTTTTCTAAACTAATAGACTTCTAGTTTTTGAATTTTTTTTCCATTTTAATTTTATGTGTGGGAATTCATATTACTTTTATTCCTTGTGAATAAGTAGTGAAATCTTTATGTTATTGTTTTCCATATTTTCAGATCTAGAATAAACTTACTTGTTGATGATTTCTGCAAATGAAAATTAGAAACATAGAAGAGAAATTTTGTAATTTAAGGGAATAGAAAACACCATTAACATTTAGTGACCATGAAGTGGAACAGAATTGTAAACAATCACGTTTACAATCTATAGTTTCAACAATTTATTTATTTTTGAAATTTTAGTTGGGATTTGTATTAATTTTACTAGTTTTCTACGACTATTTTGTGTTTTGATAAGTTTTTGATTTCTTACAAAGTTAGTTTGAAGAATTCTTAAGATTTACATGTTTGTTTTCTATTTATAAAACAAATTATTGATCAAAAAAATTTGAATTAACACTTGTTTGGAAATAACAAAAAATGTCAAAATTAATCACAAGGGGCGTTAAAAAGCAATTAAAATCAGAAACACCACAACAACCTATTCATGAAGCGGTTCAGCCACAATAACAACCATGTTTTCAAGTATAGGGAATTCAATTGGTTGACACTCTCAACAATGAACCTCAACAACTAGTTACAACATATTTACCTCATCATCAAATACTAGTAGAGTAAGAAGAAAGAAGGGAATCACAAATACCTACAATCGGTTGATTTTTGACACCCTAATAGTCATCCCAACAATGGAGGCCAAATGCACAACTGGATGGTGAAAACACTACACCTATTTGACATGCTAATGAAGTAACCTCTATAAAACATAAATGGTAGTTTGCAATGCCCAGTTACTACATTCCCAAATCTATTATGCCAACCCAATCAGCACTAGTTGTTGGTAACTACACACCCAAACCACTTCATATTCAAAATTCAACCACAACAAATTTAAAATTGGAATGCAATCAACTTTTAAACTAGTTGGAACAACTACATAACTTGGAGCAAATACCTTCATATTGATCTAGTTCTCAACCACATGCAAAATCGGTAGAAGGAATCGCAATACTTGTTGTTGTCCAACAAACACAACCATTTACTTAGAATATTTGGCCAAGTGTACATGTTATAGGAAACGTCGAACCACCACATGTTTAACAAAATATATTGGTTATAAATGCACTACCTATTGTTGAAATTGCATTAACATGTGCATGTTGTTAACAAGTTGGACATGAATTCAAAAATTGTCCCTTTGTGGATGATAAACTAAAGCAATTGATGAAAGAAGAACTCAAAACTTCTCTATAGCTTGCTATACCAAGCACACCAATGACACATGTTGGTGTACTTGTGTAACAAATTCAACCACAACTAGGTTTTGTTATCAACCCAACACCGATTAATCAACACATAGGTTGGCAACAACTTGTTACACCATTAATAGCAGGACAACCTAGAGTTATACCATATCCACCATATCTAATGTGGTATAATACAATTCCACCCTTTGTACCCATTGATCCCAACATGTATTCTATGTATTATTCTAGAATCAAAGGACCTAATCCATTGATTTTTGGAAGAAAAGAGAGATATATATTTACTACTACCCAATCAGAATTGGTGTCATTTGTTGAGCAACTATAACAAATTCAATATCTTGTTAGAGCTCCAACTTTTGGATTAGAACAACTAGTTCTAATTCTAAAAAGTGTATTTGTTTAACAAGTGACAACAACATCTCTACATGTTAACATACGTGTTGCCACTAAACTACTTGGAACTATGGTAATGGCGTTTCAATTCAGTAGCCAAAAAGGGCTAATTTACATCCACATTTGGGTGGAGAACCGCCTAGAGGTTCATCATATGGAGGATTGCTAGGAGGAAAATCACCTAATCGAAACCAACTTAAAGGACCACCACTTGATCCACCTATTAGACTTTACAAATGGACAACACCTCATCCAAGGATATTCATGCCACCATGGTACCAACCAGTTGCAGTTCAATTTAAACCAACCAATAAATTGCCATATTAAAAATATAAATATCCAACATGCGTGAAGGACATTAATCCTAATGCTTACATCAAAGTTTTCAAGAAGGCAATTAGAGGTAATAGTGAGACTATGGAAGCTTATTAGTTTCATCTTATGAAAGAACATTTTGAAATGGGGTGAAAACTTTGTACAATATCACCCCAATTGCACTTTTGAAGATTTGGAGCGAGCATTTTGCAAGTGTTTTTAGATTGTGAAAAATGACCAAAAAATTTATATGCAATTGAGGAACCTCCGACAACAAGTCGATGAATGGGTAAAATTTTATTACAAATGTTTGCTAAAACTTGTTAATTATTTACAAATAAAAGTTATTAATGTTTTCCTTATTACGATTTTTAGAGTAGGTTTATAATCATACCTCAAATTAGCAACAACAAGTGTGATAAAAGATACCCTAATCAAACATAAAGAAATTACGGTGATTTATGAAAAAAATAGACTAGTCATAGCAAGTTATAATGTTTTGAAAACTCATAACCAATTACACAATTAATAGTGTGTAATTGTGTAATTGTTCATTTGACTACATAAACAACATTGGTAGATGTGGATTAAATCCTTATAGACCTATTCCACACTTACTATAACAACATATTTGCACTACAATATGCACATATTCAGAATTCCTACATTGATTCTACACACACTTGCTTTTATAGTTCATTAAAACACTAGATTCATGGTTATTTCATAAAACTAGAATGTGTACTTCAAAATGAAATGTAGAAAATCCAAAAATAGAATTACATTTCATTGCTTTATATTTTTGATTTTATAAGAAATTCACACAACAATATGAATATGAAAATCACTATAGAAGTTTGTACTTCTCTTGTTTACTGAAAACTTCAATTGAAATACAACAAAAAATCACATGTTTTGTTGAAACGAAATCAAAATAGCAAAATTACATTTGTGGTATCTCCCAAAACATAATATGTAGTTTTGCTACAAGTAGCTACATCTATCCTCACTCCAAAATTGTGTTTCAAAATGATGGGGAAGGTTTCAGAGCAACTAAAGTAATTTATATTGAACCACATGCATCAAGGCCACCTCCTACATTTCAAGAAAGTAGCGAGAATTCTAAAGAAGAGAAAAACATAAAAAGAAACATTCTTGAGGCTTTACAACATGCTGACATTATAGGAGGACTTGAAGAGACATTGCAAGGCATTCAATGACATTTTTCGCCCCCTACACCTATAGTTATTGTTATTAGTGATTTTTAAAAAAAGAACAAGTTGAAAAGAGAACTACAAAAGTGAAATATGATCAACTTGTTGAAGCTAAACAATTAGTAGACTTTTTGTTAGAACTAGTTTAAGGAAGGTGTTTTGAAGTTGAACCTAATTCACCTGACATACCTGTTGTTGTACCCACCAAAGCATAATCCAAATGTATGATGAGAGGCAAAGGGAAGAGACGATGGAAGAAGGTGGTTCACCTACCATAATGATTTGGAAGTGAACACCTGTTGAAGGGAAAGAAATCCAAAAGATGTTACAATGGATTTAGATGGGATCCAAACATCAATAGTGGGTAGAATGAACTGATTTGGGTGGCTTGCTTGTTGTTCACTTAATAGTTCCACAAGTAGACCTATTGGAAGAATTTTTACACACTTGGGAATCACAGAGGATGGACGAATTTGAACAATCGCTTATGGTGAGAAGATCACCATAGATCAAATGTTGATAATTTAACAATTTGGAATAAGTGCTAAAGGAATGATTGATGTAGCAAATGCATTGGTCAAAAAAGCACATGCTTTCAAGAATATAATTGGACCGAATGCATTTATCAACAAGGAGCAATGGAGCATGATTTGGATGAAGGAAGATTACCATGCCAAGTTTGCACAATCTTGCAAATAATCTACTAACAAGAGAGGTTAACTTACTTTAACAACTAGATAACCATTAGCTTTAAAATTTAACAAACAAGGGAAAGAAGGTCAATTGGTGCTCCATTATGTTAACACATATGTCTACAAAGTTGACCTAGTGGATAGAACACCAAAAATCAATTGTAGTAAAACTAACAACACCTGACAAGAAGGTAACCACTTGTTATTTGGGATTGGTGATAAAAGTTTGTTAAAGGCATTGGTTCTCAATCATAGATGAGGATACAACTGTTGATTCTCCAAAATTGCAACCAATTTAAGAAAAAGAAAAGAAGAAAATTCATGGTGAACAATTTTTAAAAACTTTTCTTGAGGTTGTCACTAAGGAATAATTTATCAACATTATTACAATTCATGGTTTTTTTTATTGGGTTTTCTAGTCAAAAAATACCCAAAAGTGACAAGCATAAAAAAATCACCTTGTCAATCTAGACAAGTCATTTTAGCCATGTCTTGTGTGACTAGGCAATCAAATTTGGACCTTGTCATTTTGATTGGCAAAATGACTAATGAAATGACTAACTATTCGATTAATAGATAGTGGACCATTTGACTGTGTTAATTTTATACCTAAATTAAAATCATTTTTTGAGTTATTATTTTAAAAATAATAGGTAGGTAGGTAGGTAGGTAATAAATAGGTTTAAGTAGGTTGAAAAAGGCATTTAAGTAGGTAGGTGCTAGCCTAACCTAACCTACTTAACCTAATTTAACATAGCCTACCTACCCTAGCCTTCTAAGGATGCACATAGGTTATAAATATAAGGAATTGAACCCCAAACCTTCACAATGATAAACCAAGTGCTTACCAATGGATTACACCATCAAAGGTGTTCAACTTTTATCAAGTTTTTTTTATTTCACATGTTTATTTCACATCATTAAACATAATAATTAAACCTAATTGATAACTAGTGGTTAAACCCAATTATTTAAAATAATTGTTAAACTTAGTGGCTAAACACAATGATTTAAATTAATGGCTAAACATAGTGACTAAATTCAGTGACTTAAACTAATTATTAAACATAATGGTTAAACCTTGATTAAATTTAATGGCTAAACATAATGGTTAAACATCTAGTGGTTAAACATCACTAAACCTAGTGGTTAAACATATTGACTAAACCTTGGCTAAACATGATGTCTAAATTTAGGCTAAACATAGTGGCTAAACATAATGGCTAAACATAGTGGTTAAACCTAGGTTAAACATCATGGCAAAATTTAGTGGTTAAACATATTGACTAAACCTTGGCTAAACATAATGTCTAAATTTAGGCTAAACATAGTGGCTAAACATAATGGTTAAACTTAAGTGAAACCTAGTAGGCAACTCTAGTGGTTAAACATATTGGATAAACCTAAACTATACTTAGTGGCTATATTTAGGTTATACCTATTAGCAAAATTTAATGGGTCAACTTAAGTTAAACATATAGTCAAATTTAGTGGCTAAACTTAATGGTTAAAATTTGGCTAAAATTTGGGTAAACATAATGGTTAAACCTCATGGTTAAAATTAAAAGAGTACGTGGTGGATAGGGAAGTAAATAATACGTTGGTAGGTGGGTAAGTAAGTAGGTAGGTTGTATGAAAGTGAAAAATATAGGTAGGTATGTAGGTAGGTACATGAGAAGGTATAAATAGGTAGGTAGGTAAATAAAAAGTAGGTGGGTGGGTGGGTGGGTAACAGGTAAGTAACTAACTAAATAAATAGGTGGATAAATAGGTAGGAGGTAGATTCATAGGGTAATAGACCATGTCATATTTGACTAAAAATCATTGGCCATCTTGATTAAATGTTCAACTTGACTAAAGAACATTGGTCATTTTAACTAAAGATCATTGGCCATTTTGATTAAATGTTTAATTTGATTAAAGACCATCGGTCATTTTGACTAAATTTGTATAATTCAACTATGTGTATTTAGTCAAATGAACCATTATAGTCAAGTTGATCAGTCAACAAATACATGTGTCATGCAAGCCCTTAGCCTTTAGTCAAAATGTACATGTCCATTAGTCAAAATGACAAATTAGTATATTTGAACCCCTTAAAAATCATGAATTGTAATAATGCAATGAGTGTCAACTAGTGTGTTTTGCCACATATTGCCACAATTAGTCCGTCAATCCCACAACTTGAAAATCTAGATTGAGCCATCAACACCCAAGGATTGGGTGAGTCTAAAATCAACCAATGTTCAACCAAAGAAAAAACCACGCACCTGCCAACAAGTGTTGATCATGGAAGGAAGAGACGAAAAGATGCAAGCTAATGTTACAATGCAATAGCATGATGATTCAATATGAACGAAAAATGATCAAATCATGGAGGATGAAAACGAACATGATTTTGAACAAATAACAAACCAAAAACCTTCACTTGTTCAAGGAACTTGTGTTCCTACAAAATAGTTTAGTAACTTATTGCCAATAGGTACTGAACTTGTTCAACCGGTTTAGTTTAAACTTATTTACCTATTTCCTAAGACATCTATAGCTTATGTTTAACATGAAAGTCTCAAACATGTTAGACTTTTCTTTAAGCAAACAACCTTAGTGGCCCAAACTTGGCCTCATATAGTAAACAACCTAGCCAACTTGAGAACTAGGTACAATTTTATTGAGAGCCTATTAGAAGACACAAATAATCAATTATAGGCTCATTGCCGAAAATTGATTGACAACAAGCAAGCGTTGCATAACAAGGACAAGGAACTAGCTATTATAAAAGCTCAAATCCTTAAATTGCCTACATAAAATAAACACATGGTTGCTAAAAGTGTTGAAGCAAAAAAAACAATTGGTGAGTGACAAATTGCTAGATGATGAAGGTGACAAAACAAATACATGGTTTGTAGAAACATGATTGGGCACTACAAAGCCAAAACAAAATGGAAAAATTTAAAGTTCAATGGGTTTTCAAAATTGCCATTAATAGAAAAAGTTTTCACATGAAAGAAAAATCGAAAAATTGAACATGGCCAAACAAATGTGGCAAATCAAAAAAAAGTTCACATAGATCAAAGTTGAAAGTGTATTAAGAGCAACAAAGCCATAAACTAAATCAAATAACCACATTCTACATTTGGCCCCAGTAAAAGAAAATGTGACCAAGCAAAACTGAAAATTTGCACTAAAAATCCAATTTTATTTGTGGATCACCATCACTTAAACAAATTAACACAAATGTATGCACATTTGGTCCACAACAAAATAAAACATGAAATCACGATATAATGACCCATGTTTAATGTTTTAGTGTTTTACTTTAAATAATGGGTTGGTCAATCAAGAGTACATGGCATAATTGGATTAAATTTTCAAAAAGAATTTTTTAAATGTTTTTTACGAGTCAAGAAAAACATTTGTGACCCAATATAATTATGTAGTTTACTATATTTATGAAAGTTTTTTTTTTTCAAATCATAAATATGTCATTTTTCAAGTCATTTCAACTGTTTTGAGAAATCCTTTCAGCAATGAAAACACTAGTCACATTTTCAAGAAGTGATTTTGAATATTTTATAATCATTGAATCCATCTCAAACTTAACCAAATATTTCCATAATGTATTAAAAACATTTTTGTAAAAGTACATTAAACATTTTCAACATTGACTTGACCTGCCACTTTAAAATGTGAAAAACAAAACAATGGTTATGTTTTCCTTAAGTTATTATATTGTGATTACACCCCACATGTAGAAAAGGAAAAAATGCACTTAAAAAATTTTATTTTCAAACTAGCATCATTTAAACAAACTACCATAAATGTGCACATGTGAAAGGTTCAACAAAATCCAAAATCATGGAAACCATAAATGAAATCAAACAAAGCTATGTTCTGAAGGCTCAACAAAGGAAATCATGACTAAGACATAAGATTCTGAAAAATGAACGTATATATTGTGCTTCAATAGTCTTTGTTAGAAGTCAAGCTCAATCATACTACATGAACTACACACAAACTCATGCACAAAAACTTTGACAAAAAAAAGACCAAACAAAACCTTCTCCAAAAATGCACGCACATGTGATTGTGCTATAGGAACAACAAGCAAACTCACATGCGAAAAGCTTTGACCAAAAAAAGACCAAGCAAAAGCTTCTCTAGAAATGTGCGTGCCCATGATTATGTTGCAAGAGCTACACAAACTCACATGCGAAAGTTTTGACAAAAAAAAAAGATTAGGCACAAGTTTCTCCAAAAATATACACACACATGATTGTGCTACGGGAGCTACACATAAATTCACATGCACAAGCTTTGATGGGAAAAAAAAATCAGGCAAAAGTTTATCCAAAAGTGCGCGCACACACAAAATGATATATACATTTGTAAAGAACAAATGCATAATCAAGTTTTAAAAAAACATTAGTTTGAATCTGTACCTAGGCTGTGATGTCTCCTCACCTTCTACATTGCATGTATCCTAACATTAAACACCTCAAGAGCATAGTAAAACAAACCCTTGATTGCACACCTCACACATCAAGGTTTGATTCTATACCTGTGAGTTTGCTGCTGCCCTCTCACCCTTCTGTAATTGCAACTCCCACCAGAGCACACAAACAGACCTAATACAAAGAGTAACTCAAGCATTGAAAGTTGAAATGCACTTGGCATCTCCAAAGTGCAAATTGTCTAAAGGAAATCAAACAAATTCAAGTACATAATACATACTGCATTGCTTGAAGCATTTCTTGCTTATTGTTGAAACCAACTTTAACTTGTGAATTAGTTGCAGCCTGCAAGTGAAAGTTACAATCCATTGTGACATCCTTTGTTTGTTGCCTCTTCATTCACACAAGTTCCCAAGAACCTTAAGGAACAAAATCTCAGCCTACTAACCCTATGACCAGCAAAATTCTTTCCTGCTCTGCCCAACCCATCACCCTCATTTTACAGCAAGGAGGGATTGCCATAAATGGCAATGAAAGAAAATCATTGATATGAAGGTTGGCTACAATCCCTTTGGTGACCCTCAAATTGAGATGATTTTTTCAAATATTATGTCCCAAAATCGTTAAGGCCATTCATAGCACCTTTTTTTTGCCCAAAATAAAGTGATGCTCTGTATGGAGAATCGGGCTTTTCTTAATAATAACCTTTTGTTTCAGTTTTTTTAATCTTTTTCAAAACCCAAGGAATTACAACCTCTAAATCCAAATTTTCGGAAATTTTCAGAATCAAAGAACCTCTGGCTCCAGTTTTTTCAAACACTCAACGAAGACTGGCAGTTTCCATGAAATAATTCAATAACCAGCAAAGAACCAGCAGTTACATATCAGAACCCAGCTCTTTAATTTTTTGAGAACCATGGTTTATATATATATATATTGACATAAAGCACTGCCTGGATTTTTCCTTTGTATTTTCAGCTCCCTTACCTGCCTGAAGAAACCTCTTTTAAGCAAGGGGGATCTTCTGACCAACAGAAGGTACCACCCAGCCTGTCACTATTTCTAAAAAGTGAAAATACCCGAGCTCTGCTTTACAAAGGAAATGGACCTGAGTACATTTGAATTTTGGAGATACAAAAGAATGCCATTTGGAAAACTCACAGCAACATAAATTAGGGATTTCTTGGAAGAAGACGTGTATTGTGGTTGTAGTAGGGTATGAATGTTTTTATCCCATCCCGAAGGTGCAGCATTTGAGACCAAAATATTCCTATTTTGCCATTTTGTTGCTACAGAATTCACCCTCACAACATTTAGGAAAGCACACCATGAATGTGAGCAAGTTTGCCATTGCTATGTCCTTGCTCTAACTAGTGTGGTCTCTCCATGTCTGCCAATAATGCCAAACCTGCACAAAGGTTCAACTTCCCAGCTTCTTAGCATATGACAAGAGTCTTAAAATCATGATGTAATACCTAGTTCAATTATTTGCACATATTTCCAATATAGTATCAAAGCATCGGTATTTCCTACATTGGGATGCATAACATCGTCCTAAAAACTGGCTGCTCTTTTCACAATGTATACTGAGGTACCTTTACCCAGTGTAATCATGCCTCTGACACCCACCATGGGGGCATTACCCTCCACAGGAGCTTTACTCTACATACAGGCTAAATGTGATCTCCATGAGAACACGAATATTTGTATGAACTTCACTGAAGTTCTTCACCAAGAACCAGATAAATTCCAAGAAGAGATTCCTACATACCTTAGTCAAGTTGATATTCAAGAGCAAGATAAGAACACTGAGCTGCCAATTGCAACACCATTGCAGGTGATAAATCACAAAAAGGTGTGGTCCTTGAATTGTTTAAAAACTATCAATGCAATACTTGTCACACCCACAACTGCAGAATCAAAAGACATGGCTCAACATAAAGTGCCAGCAGAAATGTTTAGTGTATCTGAAAGGCATATTATCAAGTGGAATTATTTGTGCGCAAAAGGGCTGGGCATTTCCTTTTTCAAGATGCCCTGGTGCTTCACATTGGTAAAGCTTGAGGGTGAGGGCATTACTGAAATAAGGGCCTCCAGGAGGCAATAGTGGAGCACATGCCCAATTTTGGTAATGCCCTCACCCTTGGGCTTTACCCTACACATAAACTCTAAAAAGAATTGAAATTGGACAAGTGTGGATTAGAACCTTTAGAGGTTGATCTAAATATTTTACTTAGGTGCCAAAAACAAAAACAAAATGTAGAATCATTGCTATTCCAGGAACTAAATAAGGCAAACATATGGCATTTAAGATTAATGCATCAATCAAAATAGATAGAAAGAAACAGACTATGTCGAGAGGGATGGATTCATTCAATGAAAAGAGTCCATCCTACATAGAAAGAAACATGGCTGTTCTTAAGAGGACTCTGCTGACAAGTAAAAAGAAAGTTCCAAGGAAACAAAGATCATAGGAGATTCTGACCTCTTTGAAGGAATGGTCATGAATTAGGTGTGCTCCACAGATCCTTATCTCTTCACAACACTCAAGGCTAACTACTTGTATTTTGTTGATGGCCTTTGCTGTATGCACATGGCTACTAGAAAATATGGATGTAATTCCAACCCAGCTTCCTCAGTTGCAGAGTTTCCTGAAATGAGAGAAGGTGGCCTCTTAAACAAAGAGAACATCAAACTGGTTTTGAAACATTACCACCACTGCAGTGGTCATAAACATGACAGAAGGAGCTAAGGTCACTTGATAATCACTGCTCACTGGATCTTAACATGCAACTCAATTCCAGAATGTATATGTTTAGAGAAAGTAATCACTTCAAATCTTACTGTCATTTTGCTGACATGCAGTGGCCAATATCAAACTGTGAAGTTGTAAAGTCACAGAAACAGAACTATAAATTAGGGGATTCCTAACGTAATCTTGCAGAAATATTGAAGCACAGGACGTTCTTTCAAATATCAAGCTAGCAACTTGCTTCAAGGCCAAAGCAGAACAATTGCATGCAGCCTCATTTTTATCTCTAGTTCAATGGGTTCACAATGTGTTGCACACCCTTATAACCTGACGCACCAGGCTTCTCTTGATGCAAAGATGGAAGTTCTTGCCACAATCCATGGAAAACAGTTAAACTGTCAATCAACAAAATGCAGCAAAGACCTTCCTCTGCATACCTCTCCCTAAATTTGGAAACCCGTTACTTCTATGAGCAATCCTTCAAATGGACAACCATGCTTTCCACCCTAGGCTTTCCATACTCTAGTTCAAGCCTAGTTATGTTCACAGAAAATAATGCTCATGATCAGCATGTGAACATTTGCTTGAAACAGTCATTACATACATGTTCTTGAGCATTAATGGTAGTGTCTTTCTACGGGTCAAAATTGCTCATATCTTGCCTGCCTTCTATGGTAAGGGCAGTCTGTCACAGACTCGTTCCACTGATGAACATTCCTGCAAATAATACTCCACATTTTTTGCATGTCCAACTAAACCAAAATCACTCTTAACAGGAAATGGCACTTCTTATGCTTGCCACGTAAAATTCATGAATTGTAAGAAGCAAATTTCCTTGTAAATTGCACACCATAACCTAAGTGATCATCCATCACACATGGAAAAGTCTACAGGAGCAGAAGAACTTTGACTTCTACTTCTGACAGAACACATCCCTAAAACTTCAACGTTCTAGAAGCAGGCATGAATTCACAGTTCCACACGCATGCAAGGATTTTTCAGATTTTTTTTTGGCTGCATGAGAAGCAACCGATGCAGTTACAAAAGAATAAAACATAAAATAGGTCCCCTACTTCCTCTAAGAGCCTATAATGCACCTAACCCCCCCCCCCCCCCCCCCCCCCCCCCCCCCACAAAAAAAACAAAAACACAAAAAAAAACAAAAAAATGGCCCCCCACACCCCCATAAGACCCAAAAAGCACCCCAACCCCCCCCCCCCCCCCCTCCGCCACCAACAAACAGAGTAAAACCTTATAATAAAAACACAAAAGAAAAGACGAAATTGCATAACAATTGCAAGCAAGTAGTTCAAATGGCACCTCCAGTAACTTAAGGGGGTGTCAAAAACAGGCTGGGTTGTACTGCTGCATTTCTTGGTCAGCTATATCCCTCCATGCATCCAAAAACACCAACAAATATTTACCTATCCTGATTTAGCATCACAACACACCACAGGGTACAGGAATCTTCACTCTTGTCCTCCTTTTCTTTGAGCTGCAAAGTGAGATGCAAGTGGCTCAATGTGAAACAGAGGATATTGTCAACTGGTTCCTAAACTGCACAGCCCACAGCCCAACTTACATAGTGCCTATCTCTTGAAATCTTTGTGGAGCACCAGCACAAATTTAAACCATCTCCTATAACCAACCGGTCTTGTGCACCAAAAACATAAATATGGGCAACATCCACAATTTACCCCTAGATTTGTTTTTTCTGACATGTAACTGACAGAGGAGAGAAAACATTTTCAACACCTATGAATGACCCCACCTGAATCTCTTTGCAGATTGCTGAGAAATCTGAATATCGGTAGCCAGGAAGGTGTGGAAACCCTCCCCATTCTTGAATTGTTTCACTGTGTCATCAGAAGCTTCTGTACTCTCTGCACGAGCTGCTAGATCAGAGACCCTAAAGCCCTAAACCCAAATACCCTGTAACCTCTAAGTAAGAAGTCTCCACCTACAAGTGCTTCCAAAACACTTGACTTTCCACTGTTGCTTCGACTGCATGTACTAGTGCAACCTGCAAAGAAAAGATATCTACTGCTGGATGTAAGTATCTTACATGGTCCCTTGGACTGCTTGCTCTGACGACGGGTGAGTTTCGCATTATTTCTTCTTTCATATACGTAGATCCTAATGGGTTTGCATCCAAAATGCTCCATAGGTTTAGGGTTTAACTGGGGTTTAGGGTTTAGGATCTCGCCAGTAAAAATTGTGTCCAACAAACTGCACTGGACATGCGATTGACCACTGCAATGCCCTCAACGTGAATCACTTGATCTCAGAGTGATGTCCTCAAGACAAGAGTCTGCTATGATCATACACAAAAGAAGGTGAAGCATAGATCCGAGACCATAAAAGATGAGCTATATCCTAATACGACACAAGTAACGTTCGTGCAATGCCGGAAACGCCGGCGCCACTTGCATTTAGATTCTTCGCAACCGCCCCGTTCTACGCTCATCAGACTCTTCTTCTTCTGCCGTCCCCTTTTCCACTAGCTCCAAACCTCGGCACCGAAACGCGCCGGGATTTCTCGATCACGCCGATTAGATCACCTGGACCGTTGAAGGAGGCTTTACGCAATTATTGTATACGATCCTGAGATAGCGATGCCGCGTTGAACTTTTGTACGACATGCCGTCGGACGAATTGGACCTAGGTGCGGTGAACTCGTGAGCGACGGACATTGTTTCCCTTGCAAGCAGCAGTTTGCCGGGAGACTCGATTTTCTTCCTCGGGGACAGGATTGTCCTACTGCTATTACACCAGCAAAAAAGTTTCTTTGTGGTAAGGATTGTGGACGGTGGGAATGTGATTTGTAGGAGAGGAGCTCAGTGCCTGGAGAAGCAGATCTGAACAACTTCGCGTGCTGGATCGCTTGTAGGAAGCTGGTCAGCGTTTTTGGTTTCCAGCAGCGATGGCGGCTTCCAGTTCTGGTGAGAAGACAGATGGGTCGCGCACATGATGGAAGAAGCGCGGCAGACTGCCGCGCGAGAAGCCGATCTGCCCGCGATCAGCCACAAAACCTGGCAGGAAGAAAATCCCGACGTTCTGCTCGGCCGCACCCGGCAGACGTCTGCCTGCCACTGTAGCTCCCCTTCCCCACGAACTCCGGCGCTCTGTTTAGCACGCTTCCCGAGTCTCTCACGAGTTTCACCGTTCACCTTCGTGCTCACCCGTGCTCATCTGCCTGCATTCCATAGTCATTTTCTCACTGCACACAATACAGACACTGTGTTTCTCGATTTTTTTCTTTGAATCACATTTTCTTCTGTCTTTCTCACCATGGAACCGTCTCAAGAGCCAAGTTTGATGATGATGGGTTCAAGCTCTTCACTTCCCTTGTTCACTGTGCCTCACAGCACCTCCAGCTTCACCCAAATCCAAGAGAGATTGGAAAGATAATTCTACAGCATTGTTGATGGATTTGTTTGAGGAGAAGTTTCTTGCCAATAGCATGAACAGCTTGACACAGCAGCAGTGGCAAGAAATTTTATTGAGGATTGAAGAGGCATTTCCATTGACCCCTCCATCACTTGGGCTCAAATTTAGTCCAAAGTACACAAAATGCGGAAGAAATTTGATCAGTTGAAACAGGAGCACGGAGAATCCGGCGCAGGTCAATGCAAATGGCCATGGTTTGAGCGATGTTTAATGATTTGGGGCAAGACTGCCAAGGCTTGTGGCACTGCTGGAGGCATGGACAACGGTGTTCCAATTGATTCGGTGGCTGGATCTGCGCAGGAGCCTGTCAACTTGGAGGATACTGAGAACATGATGTTCCTCCTTCTCCAGACATACAGGTTGCTCAATTTGCAAGCAACGCTTCTCAAGTCAGTAAGACCCCACCCACACCGAGGTCAGCAGCTTGCAAGAAGCCAGGGGTGGACGGTAAGCCTCCACAAAAATTTGTTTTTAAAAAATTGCGTAGAGGGATTTTTGTTTTTAAGAAATTGCGTAGAGGGCAGGGAGAGCAAATTAGATGGAGCAGCTAAAATGGCGGGCAGACTATGTGTGTATGTGCGCATTTTGTCTGCCTGCCTGCCTGCCTTTGTGCCAGCGAATTTCAAGGAACAGGCAGGCAGAAGCCAAGGTTTTTACAATCATGTGCGCGACCCAAGAGACGGAAGCAGGTCCTGCTTTGACGCTGGTTTGTTGGCCTTGCCTCAGTAGGCAAGGATACTGTGTTTGGACTCATTATAGAGTATTCGAGCTTAATGGATTTTTGGCCCCTAGGTAATAATAGGTCTCTTTTTATAGGAGGATTTTTGAAAGATGATATATTGGCTTGTGTTGAAACTTGAGATATCTTGAAGGATTTTGGTTTCTTTTAGAGGATTTTTTGAAGATGATATTGTTGCATAGTGAAATATTTGAGTTTTCATCATTCTTCTTTTGCCTTAAGATACTGTTTAATGTAAATGGCAAGGCCACAGTGTGACACGCCCCTTGTTGAGGTTATTGCAAATTCCCAAAAACTTGCTCAACTTACTGTATTTGACCTTTTTGTTTTTTGGAAATGCAAGTCAAGTTTATTTTTTATTAAAACCCTGCAAAACTTTATTTTATAAATACACAGCTGAGTCGGAAAATGTACAAACGTATTAGATTAAAAGAAAAGGAGGAGGGAAGGAGCATTTGAAGGACGGCGAGTCGGCACAAACTGGATGTCAAAATCACTCCGTCTCAACAACCGCAACTGACCACCTGTAAATAGTGTAATAGGTCAGCTGTGATGATGGGTGTGTGTCCTGAAGGGGGTGGAAGTTGAGAAGTAGCTAGGTCTACTGCTAGTGCCCAACTTATTTTTGTTTCCATTAAGCCTCATTTTTTTGTTTCCATTATCAAGTCATGTTTCTTGTGAATTTGCATATGATCAGATCCAAATTTATCTTGAATTCTTCCACAGGGAAAAATGCACCAAAGTCACCAAGTTTTAAGGATTTTTTTTTTAATTTTTTGAAATTGCCATATGTAGACAATAGCTTCTAGTACATAGGTCACCAAAATATAGCAAGATTCTTAATTTTTTTCTTTGACCTATAGCCAAACTTTGGCTAATTCCTTGTGTGGATGATCACCAGTATGGCTACATCACAAAAAATTGGAGGGGGTGGGGGAGGGAACTAATCATAAGAATTGAAAAAGGTTCTTATCAATACCCAAAAGTTATATTGTTACATGATGTTATATTATGTAACATGAACATCAATTTCAAAATAAAATTCCTTTCAAATGTTAAATTTTGCTTCAAATTTGAAAACATAGTTTAGAATTACGATTTGTCATGTAAACATCTAGTTTGAGAAAATATGGATGTTTAGTCAAGAAGTCACAATTTTGATACAAAATCACAACCACATAGTCAAGAAGTCACAACCACATACAAAATCTTAAACTCATTAAGGTTATAAGTACCATCATTTTAAAAATTCAAGTCAAGTTCATTTAGGATGGCAAGCATTACAATGATCAATTTTATAACACCCATTGAAGCACACACTTGAACAAATTATCAAGATGGAATAATCTAGCTTGATAGACCGTAATGTGCAACATATTTAACAAAACAAAAGAATTGATTAACTCGAATCTATTAAGCCTCAATTGATGGTATGACTCTACTTGCATTGTTGAGATGGTCAAACTACAACTCTACATCCTCCACATTTAATGAGATGTTCAAGTGCATATTTGTTTGAAGTTGCATGCATGTGTACCAAAAAATTTCATATAATATTCTCAAGGACATTAATTGTCACATGATAGACCCAAGAAATGTCTTATTATTTTGTGTGTGTTATGGCAAGTTGAGAGGGAAGTTGCCACCATTATATCCATATCCAATTTCCATACCAAAGGCTAATAGGATTGAGTCTAATTTTATCTTTAGTTTTTAGTACATGCCATATGCATGACAATAAGGCTTCATGGCCCTTGACTTGTTATTATTTCCAATAAAAAATCCAAAGATAAAGTGAATCAAGATTGTATTTGTTACTTTTGCCATGTTTTTAACAACTAAATTAAGTTTTGTCTAATAAAACACTTTAACAACAATGGTCACATATGGGAGGGTCTAACATTATTGTTTCATTTCCTTTTCAATAACGTTTTTGTCTACTTGATCACCTACTACAACCAATACCACTTGGCTTGATGAACCACACTCCACCTATGTGACATGCCAACATAGATGTCTAGCATGAGAATACGCCATTACAAAAATGCACCTAAATTTTATGTGATACTACTTTTAGCTGAAAATGGCTTGTGCATGAATGTAAAGCCTAAGCTTGGAGCTTAAAACTTAATGCAATTTTAATCCACTTACATGGATGAATGTGCATAGATGAATGATTTCATATGGATAAATGTCATTTTCATGGATGAATTTCATTCATGATTTGGATTAAATAAATAAATAATTGGATGAAATTCATCCATGATTAGAAGATAAATAAATTCAAATTTATTTATATGTATCCTCATTTGTTATCCAAGTATTAATACCTCAAACTTGAACGTCACTTAATGATGATGAATAATAAAATTGTGATAATAAGGGAAAATATGATGATGAGACCAAAATAATTTTTTTTTTAAAAGATCATTTCATCAACGATGTTAAGTAATTTAAGAAATATTGTCATTGGATGAGTGTTAACCCCCCCCCCCCCCCCCCCCCCCCCCCCCCCCTTTTTCTAATTTTCTAAAATTTTTTTCTCTTTTAATAAAAAAAACCAAGAAAAAAAAAAAATAAAAAAAAACAAACAAACATATTATTAATAATAATATTAAAAAAAA
>Ga0116229_10004505_pt1 | contig 22825 bp, 17 predicted proteins | sample S1TSphgellanicum_3_FD_87313 | JGI IMG/M metagenome (GOLD analysis project Ga0116229, IMG submission 87313) | Host-associated microbial communities from peat moss isolated from Minnesota, USA - S1T2_Fc - Sphagnum magellanicum MG | ecosystem: Host-associated > Plants > Peat moss > Unclassified...
CACAAGCTACAACCAGTTCAAAGGCAGTGTACAGGTCTAGTGGGGTACCACCAGCAGCACCACACTAGTCCACATGGGTTTGCCCACTCTTTTTGCTTTTTTCTTTGCTGCAAGTCAAAAGGGTAAGTGAAGCAAAAGGCCAAAAAGGAAATCCACTCCATTGAAGTGTTGTTGTAGCTGATGATCCGGACAGTTTTGGTGGAACCCCTTGAATGATTTTTTTGGAAAAATTCCCAATTTTTCTCACCCATCAAACACGAAACCAGCTCTGGAGTTGCAGCTTGCAAATTTAGGTACACCCACAGTTGTCATCAAATTTTTTTTGGCCACTGGGGTAGTTTACTGCCCTCTCACCCAACAAAAGCTTGGTCTACTATGTTACCCGTCATGATGATTTCACAAGTTATCATGCATGTGTGCATGTGATGGAGCTCAATATGTCCCCATGATGTCAAACTAGGACAGTTTGGTTAAATCATAGTGAAACATTTCTGCATGCATACATGAACTTGCAAAATTGTTCAAAAAAGTTTTTGGAGGGGCAAGGGTGGGGGTGGGGGTGTGGGGAGGGCTGGCTATTTGGATTACCTTACACTAGGGTCAGTTTTGTCATTAAATAATATTTAAAATAGTGAAACAAATTTTCATGAAAATATGAAGCTGAGATGTTGATAACCATCATAATTATTACAGGCTAAAATCTGAATAATTTCACCAGTAATGACAATATCATAGTAGATCGTGAAATAATAATATTTTCAAATTTCAGAAACTGAATTTTTTTTTTGAAAATTTTAATTATTCATTTTGTCAATGTGGAAGCTAACTGTGGCTATATGGGTATAATAAATTACTTTGCATGGGCCTTAATCATCGAGATTAGCCATCTAATATTCTTGTTTAACAGAAAATGTATTTTAGAAGACTTATAACACTAGGTGGGTACTAGTAGTTTAAAGAAAATTAGTAAGTTTGGAATTGTTTTTCAATCTTTGAGATTGATTCCAAAACTAGGAATGCAATGAATTTATGGATGAATCTCCTACTAGGAAGATGAAGTTAAGTATTTGGCACATGAATGAGATTACAGCCATTTCGTTTTAGGTCTAATAGCGCTTGAGATGTGGGCTAGTGGGATGTACATCAAGTGAATTCCTTTTGTTCTGAAAGATTGATTTTACCCATATAAATTAATGATGCTTTGACATTCTAACCTACCATTTGTTGCTAGAGCTAATTTTTTGCATTCTCATATATTGCAAATTGGACTGAATTTTAGTTCTACCCAAGGAAAAACTATGGAATGAAAAACATTGCAAAGAGGTTTCAGGTGCCTGCAAAGGGGAACCAGCCCGTGTAGACAGTAGAGACACAAATTAATGTGACAACAATTATTGCGGTAATCATATGCATTGTGATGACATGTATATTCATTTTGGTGATGGTTGGGTGTGTAATACAACACACCCAGGATATTCTACATGTGCAACAAAATGATTAAACTGGTATGCAATACAAAAGCATTATGACTATCCAAAACTCCAACAATCCAAAGTACTATGAGATTTCATCCCATGAGTTGCAATGCATTGAAGGCATAATTTATGGCTATTCTTCAGGTGGTGATTGAGAGTTCTTTATTAAGTTATATAGTTGTCTGGTAGTTGGTCACACTTGATAATTGGTCAAATTTCCATTCCAACAATTGGCAAATTCATATATAAATAAGTAATAAGAATTAAATACAACAAATTCTTCTTTATCTTGAGATTCCAATGAAACGCTTTTCACATCCATTCCATGTCCACAGTATTCTCTGTCTAGAGCCAACCAGCCTACCATGAAAATTTCAATGTTCTCAATTTTTAGTGTGTGGGAGTGATAAAAAGTTATCAGGACTTTTAGTAGTAAATCATCTCAATTAGCACACCCTACAGAAGATACACATAGTTTGTTGAAGATGAACTTCAAGTACGGTAGTTCCCTTGAATGTTCCCAATAAGATTGCGAACACAATTGCAAACCAACATTCAACATGTTTAGTCTTAGTTTTGTCCGGGTTCCCATAGTCATCTCTCAAGGTGACCAGGCTCCAAGGTGAACAAGTTTGACATTTGGAGAATCCTAAACAAATAGACAAAGCGAAGGAAGCAAAAGACTACAGGGCTACTTGGAACTTTTTTGCCTTCATTTTTCATCAATAGTTTGTGTTTTTGAGGGGTAGAAAGGAAGGACACAACATAAAGTCACATAGACAGGTGCAGTGTGAAGCCCAATTTTATTTTTGAGAGTTGGATTTTCCTTCTCTAATCCAAAACTTCTGTCATAGCAGCACTGTTCTTTTAAATAAATTTTGGATGTAGTGAAGGTGGTGATCCATGAGAAGGTTTGGCCAAATTTGGCTACAAAACAATAATTATGAAAATGACAAAAGTCTGAGCATTCTTCTATGTCATTGGCTACTTACTGGAGCATTATATAAATGTGTGGCAATTTCCTGAGTTTATAGCAATAGAAAAAAAACGCAAAACCCACTTTCTCCTGACTTTTCCTTAAAAATCACTAAAAACAAATTTGGTTATAGCTTGAAGTGTTACTTCTAGAGGAATCATTTTGCAACAACACACTTTAAACTTTGAAGGATGTAGATTGTTGGACACAGTGGAGCCCCCATCCACCAAAGATTTGTCTAGTGGATGGGGGGATTCCAAGAGGCATGGCTTGCATTTGAAGTCTTCTTGTCTTTTAAAAACGGGGTCCTAATCCTTCTAATTCATGCCAAAAAAAAACGGTTTGTGGTTCAAATCTGTAAAGCAATAATCTAATGAATTCTTTGATCAAAAGGGCACTCTTAAAAAGGTTCCTTCAGATAAAACAGCAAATATATATATATATATATATATATATATTTTACATAGTTTATGGTACATCATGGCAGTTAGTGTGCAAAATTTCTTTCTGATTTTGTTTGGTTTTTTGTAAAGAGCAAGTTTCAGTCAAACCTTCACTTTGAGAGACAAGATTCAAAGTAGCCTTCAAACTGTGAAAGGGCAACCTTTGCCCTTGAAATCTAAGGTGTGCCAGCACAGAAGTAACAAAGACCCAAGATAGACCAAGAAAAGTTCCCTAATTCTCACCCACCATCAAGCCAACTTTATTCCTTGCGGGGTAGAGGAGTTACTCAGTCACCCAGATTCCACATTTTCAATCATTCTTTGAGTTGTTGCAATTCCATATAAACATTGTTTTGCTCATGAATTAACTCATGGGCCCTGGATATGTAGATTACATATGTGACCTAGCACCCACCAGTGCACCATCCATTGGAAACCTATTATGGACTAGGTAGCCTGTTAGAGGCTGCTGGTTACCAGAAATAGCCAAGGCTGCTATATTCAGTAACCAGCAGTCTCTCACCAATTACCTAATGTGGTCAGCATTTTTTACATCCAAAACCTGCTCAGCAGGTGGATGCAGATCACTTTTCATTTATAACAGAATGTATATGGATCAGTTTTCATCCACACACTGAATGAGATATTTTTGCTTAAATATGCAATATAATTGCCTAACAAAAGGTGTTTCTGTATGTCAAGTGATTTCACTAAGTTTTGAGTGAATTCATTGGTCTTAATAAACGAGGATTAATTAAAAAATATTGAATTCACTAATCTAGTGAATAGGGATTAATGAACTACACCCACATTTTGTAGGAGAAAATGGAGTTCCAATCAGGAAGAGACATATCAACATGTCAGCATCTAAAGCTCATTGTGACTCAATTGTGGATAAACTACAAATGAGTTAGCAAGGTGAATTGATTCCACCTTTGTAACTATCCCAGGTAAAATGCACCCACTTTCTCCCTTAGACTATTTAAGTACTGGAATTCTGTAAAACAGGACTGGCAAAAGATGTTCTAGAAGAGAACTAAGAAAGACCCAAAATACACGTAAACAAAAAGTTGAATGTGTACCTAACCATCTTTGTGTAACCTACAAACAACAACTATGCTTCTAATACTATCTCAGAATATTTGATGAATTTGAGTCATGTTGAGAGCCAGTTGGAACAAATCTGAACAACCATCACAACAATATTAGGTCAAAATTTTGGAAATCCTCAAAAACATTTTTTTCATCCAATCAACAGGCTTGTTTCAACAAGTTCAAATAATTTAATATTTTTTGTTCCTGGACCCTTTTTCCCCCAATTCGAATGTAAGTTGTTGAAGAAGTCTGCCTGGAGGCTGAAGTCAGCAGTTAGGTTCCCTTCGTATGGGTGGGTTTGGAAAAAAGCAAATAACTTAACTTGGATGTGAGAAATGTTTTTGCAGGGTCGTAATGGGTCGCATACTGAGAACCCCTGGAGATGCTCAAAGCATCATGTTCTTTCTTCTGGTATATTTAATGTCAAATGCTGTAAAATGGGAATATATGGCTCATACTAGAAAATCACTAAAACGACAACAGACTCTTGCACCCAAATGCTGGCCTTGTCAACCCTAGAATGGTGAGAATGTAACTTCACCCTTTTTGAACACCCATCTCCATACAAAAATTTGGATTTCTCAAAGGAGTGCCGCATTAAAGATATCCTTAAAGTGACCCTGTTTTCGGCCCTTCTTTCATCCCCTGACCCCTCTTTCAACCTTTAAAAACATTGTTATCTGCAAAATAATGAAATTTTATTAAATACGGATATAAACTATTGAAAATCAAGATTAAATGCATTCATGAGGTCCCAAAGTATTTATAGCTGTATTACACATAACAACAGCAGTGATTGGTTGAAGGCAACCACGAAAAATCAGGGGAAAAAAAAGATAGGGTGAAACTCAAATTTGGTGCGTGAAACTCAGATTTGGCCAAATTTGGTGGTAATCTGAGTTTCAATCCTGTTGAAGCCCAGTGTACATTTTTCATTGGGTTTTAGAAATCTTCCCACCTGCTTTATGACCAAACAAGGGATAGATATTGGTGCTGTGTTTTCCTTACTTTGCTGATGTCTCTATTGTATCAAAATTGTGTGATATAAGTAGAGTGCGAGTTTCTGGGACAACGTGAATTTGCGGCCTTGCTTTTGAGGGATTTCTTAAAGCAATGTGTTTATGTTCACCAACAACTGCCAGATTGTGCAAATACATACAATGAAAAGAAAGGGAATGTTGAGTGAAATATATGGAGTTAGGCAAACCAGTGCTAAAAAGAGAGAGATTTGTTGCACATTGGACCAGTCCTCAAGCCCACTCCAGCTTGAAATTGAAGAAACCCAGGTCACCTAGTGGTCGACAAGTCTTCAACCCTGACATAGCACATGGGTTTCAAAATCCTATCCCTAGAAAATTGAGGTATACACAAAGTCAAAAACAGCCTTGAAGTTATCTTGGATATTCTAAAATAGAGCATGCCATTGAACTGAACTGTATTGTGTTTGTGAATTTCCTGTAGATTTAAAGACCTCCGCTGACCACCCTTTGTTACTCTAAGGACACTGACGAAGGTGGTGAAAAAGAACATCCACACAACTTCAAAGGCAAGAAAGCTGATGATGTATGAAAAGTTGGAATTTTTGCGATTTCATAATGTGGTATCACACTCTTATCATCCCACCATACAATACAAGTGTGGTGGACACACACATGTAAATTGTTCAATAAATTCCTGGAGTTAAATTCCTTGTGGTCATAAACTGGCAACAACCATCTGGTAGGCACCTTGAGGGTGAAGCTTCCATTGTCACTTGACACACTCTGGTCCAACCTAACTACAACTTTATGGTAACAGCACACTACAAAATGCATATATCACTCTTTCCCTTGCACAAGTTATTCCGCACACTTTTCAGACCAAATGCTCTTAGCTACAGGTGCTTCCCAAGGGGCTTCTTCTGTCCAGACTTTCTTTTTTCCAAAGAGAAAATTGCTTTACAATGGAGATGCTTTGGACACTTTGCAGCAGCAAAATATTTCACCATACTCATGACACCGATCACTATTCTTCCAATTGGAATGAAAGGCCACCACAAACAGAGTGGATGATTGGGTTGGGTGGAGATTTGGAAATCATCTTCTCTTTTATTTTTGTTAGAATTCTTGTAATTCATTTTTTCCAACATTGACATTCTGAAAAAAATTGAAAAAAAAATTCAAGTTCTTTTCTTGGGGGGGGGGGGCTCTTTACTCTCTTTGATATTTGGGTTTGGAGGTAGTAAATGAGATTAAGAGAATTTCAGAATATATATTTAATTATTTGATTTATTTTCATTTTGTGTGCTATGTACCACTAACAAGAAGAGAGAGAGAGAGAGAGAGAGAGAGAGAGAGAGAGAATGGGCTCAAATAGGATCAAGATGTCCCAAATGCCAATGTTGCATCTATTACCTTTGTTTTAGGTTAATTGACACTTGCAAAGGATCCCTATAAATTTGAATGGTATCTCATGGTAAATAATTACAAAACTATAACAAAATGTATTATGACCAAAAAAATGGTTTTTTTGTTTTTGGGTTTTTTTTAACAAATGAAAAAATCCATTGCAAAAAGGAAAGAACACAAAAAATGAATCTTTTGATGACTAAAATGATGGATTGACATATTGATAGCTAATTGCACAATTCATCATCACAACACCAAACATCTTATTTTCTTTGGATTTGGGCTGTATATTCAAGGTGACTGTGTATAACAAAGATACCCAATCTTTGGATATCTTCAATTTCAATCAGTTTTCTTCTGGTGGGCCTAGTGGTTCTCCACATGTTGTAGTTCATTATTCACACCCTCTATGTCCTTCACTATTTTATCCCATTTTAATCTATTGACGTATAGGGTATCCTCATCAATTATTTGCTCATAATAACAGCCCAATATCTCTAATGGATAAAACAGGGGTCCATAATGCACAATGTATTATTGTTCACCCAATCTTTTACCTCCCACCCTATTCAATTAGAGCCCTTTGTCGGGGACCTAATTTGGATAGGTTGTTGACAATTTGACGACAATGGCATATTAACATACTAAGCCTTCTTGAGCAGGCTTGTTGTACAACAAGCACATATGAACACACGGTTTGCATTTCAATATTTTGCACCATGTTATTGATAGTGCCAAAAACCTATACCTTGCATTTTGCCATGCATTTAGATTCAATACATTTCTGAGGTATTGGTCATTCACTAATAAGTATCTTTGCTTCTTCTTTTTTGCACAAATTACCTTGAACAAGATTGTTACATTATATTATTGGAAACTCTTTGTATTATGCTACCATTTGCCATTATTATTGTCATTGACTACATTTCTAAACATTGTTATCTTATTTTTGTTAATTTTTATGTTAGGGTGTATTTAATGTCATGTGCTTATGTTTATGATACCGTTTGCAAAACTAATTGTCATTCTCCTCTTGCCAATGTGCCATATTTTGTACACATAATACCTACACAATACTCCAATTTTCTCTATTTTTAATCCAACATATATTTGATTATAGATCATCATAGGGTAAATGGTGATATCTACACCTATCCTTACTGTTTGCAAAGTAAAAAACATGGCCAATTATGTTTAACCTTGCCTAGATGGATAATTTTGTAAAATCTATATATTGTTGTTATCCTTAATTGGATTGAATTTTGGGGTGCCTATAAATTTATGCAAGTAATATTTTTCTATTTTTTATTTAACTATACATGGATGATATGTTAAAAATATGTATACCCACCCAACACATGGACATTCCTTTACCAAAATGAGAAGTTCCATTAAACTAACTCCACATAAAGCCCACTTGAGTTATGTAACCAAATATATATGTCTATTATGAACTTGTAAAGCTATGAACACCTCAACTATATTTGGTAACAATAATAATAATAAATCAGAATACAAGGTAAAAGGCAGCCTTTGTTCAAACTTGCATGGAGAAGCAAACATACCATAGTACCTTTGGCAGCTTCAACACTAATTTTATTATTTTGTAGAAATGTTGAGAATTTCCAAAACTATTTTTTTCAGAGAAATCTTTTTGTGTGAAGGGAAATAAAGAATATTTTGAAATAATCCATTTCCGACATGGTATCTTAAAAATTAATTAATCAATTAATTAATTATTCACCAGACATGTGTTGAAGCTACCCATGTATTAGAGTAATTGTTTACAATCAACCAGACAACAAGGTGCAATAACCGGATGCGAGCCCACTCATGTGACCCAAGGATAGGATTGGGGGATCCTGAGTAATGTGCAAAATGTTCTCTAAAACATGATGTTTAAAATATTATGTAGGGTTCCTATTATATGTCCAGTCTACATACATTTCTCTTTTTGTGAATTTTTGCAAAATTTTGACCTAAAAAATATGATTTTGACCTATACGAAGGATTCTTTAAGTCCAAATCGCCATATATTTATGATAAGTTTGACTAGGTAGCCAAGAAGATAGAAGGATTCTGTTTTTTTTTCCTTTCATCTCTAGCATGGAGCCAAATCTGACTAAATCATCTTATGGATGAGAGCTACTTCAGCTATATCACAAAATTGAAAAAACAAACCTTGTGATATGTCTCTTCCAATTCATCTGATAAAATTGGAAAATAGGTATAGTGTACTTGTCAAGATGTTTTTTAAAAATTGATGAGTGTAATTGAAATGCACCACCTAAAGAAGGTAATGATGAGGGAAAGATTGAGCCATTTTGGGTTTTGGAGTATAGAGTCCAAACTAGTGTCGGCTAGTTATTGAGTTTTGATCTGGATGTCAACCTGGGTATTCATAACCTACCAGCCAGTTATTGATTTTTACTTGACCAGTTAAGAGCATCTCCAGCTGTGCTCAGTATATGACCCTGCGAAGATATTTTTCACATCCAAGTTTAGTTATGTACTCTATTGCAACCCCACCCATGACACTGAACTGGGACAGCAAATCATTGAGAAACTACTAAAAGCAATCCACCCGGACCAATCATTATGATGGGCCAATCAGAAACACTGAGTAGCAGTTAGATCATATTTATTACACTCATTTCTGTAGGTGCTTTCTGTAGGTGCTGCGCCCTTGACGAGCCATGGCAACATGCACACTTCTGAAGAGCCAAAACCATTTTCCTCAGCCGAACCGGCATACCTGGATTTTCTTCATCAAATTTTACCGTCCAGAATCACATACCGAGCACCACTGGAGATGCTCTAATAACAGAATCACCTGGTATTGAAATTTCAAATCTTAATAACCTACGGATGACCTGGTCATCATCTAGGTAGGTTATCAATCCTAAAATGCTAAACATGTTTATGTTATAAACTAGAAATCCAGAAAAATAAAATCATTTTTCTTAAAAGCCCTATGACCAGTAGTTATAAACTGGTTACTTGATAACCTACCCTTATTAACCAAAAACATTGATAACCTAATTGACATTTAATTTTTTTGATATTGATATCCTAATAAGCACCCCATTTTTAAAAATTACCTACCCAGTGGTTATGCAAAAAAATCAGTCAGCAGCCAACACTGGTCCAAACCAGCCTTTTTATTTATTGGTGAAACTTCACCAAAATTAAAAATTAAAAAAGAAGCAATTTTTAGGAATTTCAATCAACAAAATTCCCAAAAAAAAAAGAATCACCAATTTCTGCACATGGTTCAAGTAAAAAGCCAAAATTATAAAATGATGTTTAAATCCTTTTACATTGATATCTTGTTTATAGCCAAATTTGTATAACCCAGTATAACCAGTGGTTATTACCCAAAAAATAATCAGGTAAATGGATAAGCAGGGGTATTACTTTACCATTGATATTGATAACCAATGGGTTTTAATTTTAGATTGCTTTTTTATAATCTACCCAACCGGTTATTGCCAACAAGCAATATAACCAGCCAACACGGGTCCAAACCTTTTTGCCCATGTGAAAAATCATCAGCTTACTTATGGCAAAAGAGGAAACTAATGTCTCTTTATTAATTATTAAGCATGATGGTATACAAACAAAGGTTTCCATTCCATTTATAAAACATCAACATTGTAAACCAAAAAATGGATTTTTCTTTGGGAAATTTGACTCTTGTGTCTTTTGGTTGTGTAGTGTTTGGTGGGAGCTTTCAGATGGTATGTTGATTGGGCATCGCCATGTGGATGAAGCTTGTGTGTGGGGTCTTGAATTTTTTTACCAAAGGAGTGCATGTCCAATGGGTTCTGCTTTGTTTGATGGGATCTTTGGGATGGTTTGTTACCATGTGAATTTTTGTGAGTTTTTGACCTCCAACCAAAGGAGTTGCATGGTACCATACAATTGACTAGTTTGCAAGCACTCAAGAGTTTTTTACTTCCAACCAAAGGAGTTGCATGGCACCATACGTTTGACTAGTTTGCAAGCACTCAAGAGTAAGCCTGCACTCAATGAGATTGTGCACATTGAGTGCACCAATGACGGTGGTGGGTTATTGCAAGAAAGTCAATAAGGGCTAATTGTGAAAACTCATTTATGAATGGACTCAAGATTTCCATCATTCCTCTTGGCTTCTCTTTGAAGGTGCTCTCCATTTTCAAACTTCCTCACATTCACATTTTTAAAATTGTAAGGCTTCATTCTTGGAATACCTAGTCATGATTTGTATAGGTGTTGTTTATTGATGATGAGTTGGTCAATCATATCAACGACATGTTTGGTGTGGGACTCCTTGTAGTGTGAATGGGGCAAAGCTGATGACAAGAAGTAATAATACAAACTCTTTTGCAATTTTACTCTCATATTGGGGGGAATAAAAGCCAATTTGTGTTTCTAAAGCATAATCCAAAATATTAGTTTGAAATAATAGGGGTTCAAAACCTACTTTAGCCTTTTAGCATACAAATTGTAGTATATTTTTAATATGTGTACTTGAATAAGTACATAATACAAAGGTAGCAAAAACTATAATTGTCCAAGGTGATACACCTTAAACCATTAACCTTTGCCACATGTGTTATTTAAAATATCAAACTTAAATGCATACTCCAATTCTTATGATTTTTTTTCATTGGGTTGTAGTAATCATATTGGGAAGATTACAACTTGAATAGGTTATCATTATAAGTTAACTTACAAAGATCGATAAGTGAACTAAGTATTACTAATCAATTTAATTAGTACCCATAGGTTCAATTCAATTAATATTATATAGGGACTTACAAAAAAAGAATAAATGGCAATGTGTGAACATAATATTTATACATCCTATGTGACCAAAATCTAATTGAACAAATGGTTTTCTTAGAATATCAAATGTGGTGTTAATGTATGAACATAAAGCTTATGCATGTGATAAGAAGAAAGTTGAATTAAGAATAATTATAATTTGCAACCAAAAGCTTTATATGAGTGATTGGAAAGAGAAAAAATCTAAATGAATGATAATGCATGACCATTTTATTATTTATATGAAAGAAAAAAGATCAAAATTTATGATAATGTGTAATCATACAATACATATTTTTTATTGAAACTTTTCGCACATGTGATTAAAATGCTTTCAATCACAAATCAAAATTAATTCAAAGCTCCTTTTTGGGGACCTAGGTTGCTTGTAATTCATTTTTCACCAAGTTTTAAATATTATTTGAATTATTTGACACATGGAATATGAAATGGATTTTTAATTTTTTATCTCAATAAAATCATTCAACATTTGCATCACTTATAAGTGGTGGAATTAATTTTGTTGTGTGTGTGTGTGTGTGGTAGTGTTGGGTAGGTATTAAAGTCCAATATACACCCATTCTCCCTTTTGCTTCCATTAGCCTAGGTTTAAAATGGTGAATTAATAACACAAAGGAATGTAAATTTTGTTTAACAAATGAGGAGAAGTTACATGCACCCAAGAGGTTCAATTTATTTTCCCTTTGGGACACATTTGTGTATTTTTTGTTTTTTTGTTTTCGGGAGAAGGGGAACCGATGATTGGCAACCACCTAGATGCCACTTCATTGAAGCAAATGATGGTGACATTAACGAAATGCCATTTCACTAAAGCAAAATGTGGTGACACTTTTTTTTTTGTATTTGATTTGTTGGTGATGTAAGTGGTAACTTACATATTTTCTTTTCATGCGGTTTACCTGGATGGTGTCCATTGTGTTAATTTTTGCACATTTTTTCTTTAAAAAACAAAAACAACCAAAAAATTAATCATAGGTGCGTGTGGGTGGGGAGGGGGTTTGTACAAAACAATTGTGTTTTTTTACAATTCTATAATGGGAATGCAAACTTATATTTTGGGAGTTTCCAAAGTTTCAAAATTTTCTTCTAATGAATCAAAGAGGTTCATTGTAATAAGAAATTTTGAACTTGAAAGCCATGGCATCTAATCAATAGGAAAACAATATAAACTACCAAGGCAAAAAATGGTAAAGTATATAGAAAAAGTAAGTGTTTCCATTTTTATCTTGTGTCATGCATATAAATGTAATAAAGTAACATTGAAATAAATGGAAGTATGATAGAATACCTTTGGTGCCATGTATTACATTTGTGAAAATTTACTTCCAAAAGATTAAGAATAAATAAATTTTAAAAGTTGGCAAAAAGTATCCCCATTTATTGTAGGTAAATTTGTGATTGGGGAATCCTTAACACATCTAATTCAATGAAACATATTAGTTCTAGGTAAGGATATGAAAATAATTATATTTTTAAAGGCACCATAAAAAAATTATTTTACTTTTTATTTGTTAAAACCTACTTATCACATATTTTACAAAAGTCCATAGTGCAAAAAGTAGATGAAAAATAGATTGCAGAATCTACTTGTATTTTTAAATATATATTTTCAACCTACTTTTACAATGTGGAGTTTGAATGTTAATGCATAGTAATGAGAGAACTATCTTGTCTTTGACTCTCATCACAAGGTGACATTACTTATCCCTTAGACCTTTATGCTAGAGAAAGTTGTTGCTTTTGTGGGTGGGTGGGTGTGTGTCCGGCCTTTTGGACTCTTTTACTGGTTGAGATGGGTAGGCCAAGGTGCCAAGTTCCAACTCCAAACTCTTGGTCAAGCCAAACAGCATTGAGTAGCTTATAGCTGCTTCAAATGTGGTGGTTAAGTTGTTACCCTGGTTCCTTCGGAGAAGGACACATTTACCTGTGTTGGGCAGTTACTAGAAACAGGAACAGACCAGCGGTTGGGCGGTTCTTTTAATTTTTATGAAGAAACCACCGGGTTCCATTTTTCAAAAATATTTGGGTTTTGATTCTGGTTCTGAAAATGAGATCGGTTCCAGGTAACCTGAATTACAACCTTTGATTAACAGTTGGTTAACCTTTGGTTAGCCTTGATTCCTAGGCTTTTTTTCCTGGCAAAATTATTAATCCAAGTAAGGGTAAAGGTAAATGACCAAAATGTACCTTGTTCACAAGGTAAGGTTAAGATAATTTTTTCATAGTATATCCTACAATTAATAGAAATGGGTAAATGTAGGGTAAAGAAAAATAATGATAATATGTACAAAGGATAGCACTTTGAGAAGAAAGACAATTAGTTGTGCAATTGGCATTGCAAACATGAACACATAAAATCAAAAAAATAGTTTTAATAACAAATTCACTGACATATGATAAGACTCTCAATGTTTAATATAGTGTTACAAATATCTATTATTCTAGTTAACCACTAGTTTGAACAAATCCTTCATGACCATGCACTTTGCAAAATATGAAAATGTGTGTATGCTATTAGGATGAATTTGGCATATACTCACTTTTCACCAACCTCAAAAACAATTAGCCTTTCTAGGGAAAAATTTAACCTCAAATATTATGTATTAGTTAGATAGAATAAAAACAGGGTAAGACGAAATATTTACCAGCCAAGCAATGTAACTGAAAGTAGCTGAGTAGCAGAAATTTTCACCAGTTGGGTAGGATATACATATATATTACCCTGGCTTTCACCCAATGGAATATTAAGGTAAATAGGCCTACACACTCAAGCCTGGAGATAACCATGGAAACAGAAATGAAGGCGTTAGGAGGCATTAAAGTGCACGGACCTGGGCTCTGGACCCAAACAACTCGAGATGTCTTTCAATTCTGCTCAACAAAATCATTGGATCTGGTGTGGAATGCGCCCGTTACTTATGAAAGCTGATACTATCAATATAATGGTGAGGTCTTCTTTGTGAGAAACAAGAAGTACATCTAAGCTATAAGAGGAGCCTCTTTGAATTATGTGGAGGAACTTCTTGCCTTTCAAGTCAAATAGAGAATACACCTTCCCTTAGAGGCTTAGAGGGAGGTGGTGGATTCGTACCCATTCAAGCCATTATACATGTGGGAATTTTTTTTGGGTTTGTCTTGTGTTCTCTTGGGGATTGATTTCTTGGCATGACGTAATGAACGGAGTGAAAGAAAGTGGGCCAAACTTTGTACAGACTTCATGACACCATAAAGGGCCCTACACATATGGGTCATACACCATGAAAAACAAAATGTGCTGTCAGAGCTACTTATTAGAAAGAAATTTTTTTGAGAATTTTTTTGAAGTTGTAAAAATTGCTCAGAGCTGGATCTAGGAACTTGGTGACATGGGTTTTGACTTGTGCTCAAAGAATGAATAGTATACTTGTATAAGTTATTTGTGTATATGTTGAGATACCCAACTTCAAATTATTGTATAGTCACCTTGTCGTATCACCTCGCAAGTGAGAATGTTGAACTTATTTCGACACCAAGATTCAAGGCCATCTTTGCCTTTGTGTCCAGATATCATTCCTTCCATATCTGTGTGCACCCAGATCTCCCTAGTCAGCATTGCAATTCTTTGAGAGGAGAAGTCTAGGTACCTCATGTATAAGATGCCATCCTGTATTGATTCTTGAGAAGGGCTTGTGCTTGAACACAAGACAAGGTTGTCCCAAGCTTCACTAAGTCTACCATTAACTTTTGGGGATTTATCCATCCTTTCTCACTCTTTTTTGTGGTTGCTTGTCACATTTCAGTACCAAGGGGGTTGTGGTTGAGCAGAAGAAATGGTCATTTCAAGTTTTCATGGACCTTTTAACCCTTTTTTTTCCCCCTTCCTTTATCCTTTGTTTGCTGTTGTTGTTCACAAAAGGTTTGTTGTTCAACAAAAAAGGCAATTGACACATGTTTCCACAAATTGTATCCATGCAGTCATGTCTCCGTAATGTCATATGGTAGACTTACCTTCATGGTGATCAACACCCAATACTTATACCCGGAGGGCCAATTTTCAAGATAAGATGTACATATCCTTTTACCCTGAGGAAATGCAGCACATCTCCCCTCTACACTTCCAGAGACTAGGTTGAAAAGTGTAGGTTATACCCTGGTAGCAGGAGATTACACCCTGTGAACTGGGGCAGAACTCAGGGTCCCAGGTGTAATCCCCTACCACCAGGAGGTTACATGGTGTAATGGCTCAGGCGATCCGGTACAATGGAGCCTCTGGCTTGTATGGCAGGAAATTACTGGTCTTGGGCGATTCTCACTAATTTTAGAGAACCATCAGTTTTCAGTTTTTTTCGGCCATGTGTGAGAACCACCTTGGTTCTTACTTTTTTTTATAATAGGAGGCTTACGAGAACAGTCCTGGGTATCAGATTTTTTTATCCAAGGAAAAAATTCCGGTTCTCAAGCTTGATGGTTCTCAACAATTCAAGAACAGCCAGTTTTCTTGGCTGGTTCTCACAAGTCAGATCTCAGAAATTTCAATATATTTTTTCATATATATATATATACACAATTTTATTTATTTATATTTTTTTGGGACAAAAAAAATAGACATTGAAGGTGTTGGCAAGCTACAATGTACACAATTTGATGCAAATTTGGAACTACATATAATATCAAAAATATAAACAAGTAAGATTTCACCCACTTTGAATAATTTTAAAGATCACATATAAATAATTTGGGCTTCAAAATTAAATGAAGTCACAAGAATTATGAATATGAAATTGAAATATAATTGTACATTTGTGTAAATGTACACCAATAATTTAATTAAGGCTTTTTAAAAACCCTTATTTGACAGCAATTTTTCATTTTTTTAAAAATTTCAAAACTTTATCTTACTTTTGTCAAATGATTAAAAAAACACTTAGCCTAAATAAATTGTCAATGAAGACCAACTTTCAACCTAAAAAAATCATAATCATCAACATTGTCATCCCATAATGTACTAATGAACATTTTAAAATCATCTAATCTAAATTCCATGACCTTAAAAAAATTGAAAATCTTGATGGGTTAGATTGTTCTATATGTTTTCTTTTATGTATGTGTAAAATTTCATGGAAAAATTATTATTAAATGTAGTACCTCTTAGTCCTTTTGTTGGAATTATAAATGTGACACGACTTTTCAAATCAAAATAATACTTTGTTGGATTATTATATCATTCATATATTCATTAATTTCACAACATAATGTTAAATTGGGATATAAACCATTATCTATTACAAAATTTTAGTGAAAATTATTTTCCAAAGTTGTACCATGATGCATGAAACTTGGATAGGTATTGGAAATTGTTGAACTATAACAATTTTTTGTGTAGACTGTAGCTTGCCAACATTTTTGAATATATTTCAATAGTTTATAAATCCACAATTTCATCTTTTTCAAAAGCTCCTTCAAATTGTTGTAACTCCTTTTCCAAGTCTACATCTATCCCAATAAATTTTAAAAGGTTAAGAGGGGATTTACAACCAACTTTACAATCATTGGGCTAATTTTTGTTCATAAAATTTAATTTCTCTATTTGATTGTAAACAACATCTTCTCAAATTAATGAGGATTCCAGCCTAGGAAAAGATCTTTTGAACCTCTATTTGGGAACCAATAATCCTTAAATTTTGACAAATAAGAAACCCAATTGTGGGAAACATGGTTTCATGTTTCTTCCACCATTGAAAAGGTCATTTGATTTCCTTCACATCCACTAAATAATGCCAAAAAACCAACAATTATTTCTTGACAAACTTTTTTGTTAGTTCAATATTCCTTGTTGTCATTTGAAAAACCAAATTATTGCAATCATCCATTATCTAGTCAACAAAACGATTATTCAATTTTATCAATGGATGTAAGTGATAATAACATCTCATGAGCATAGGATACAATGACATTGTATCATATTGTTCAACAATTGCTACTCCGTCATGCCCATATGCATGGCCTCATACATGATGACCGATTACGAACATGCCAATCATGCCTTTTAGGGTTAATGTACGCTCTTAGGGTTAATGTACGTTCTTAGGTTATTGTACGTTATTAGGTGTTTTAAGGTTATGGTTTGTTTAAGGTTTTAGCTTGTTGGCGGCTATATAAAAGGCCAAGCTCTTCCTTTCTCTTATTAGTTTTTCTAGAATTCCTTTGTTAGGGAAAATTTCTTCCATAGTTAAACTAGATTTCTAGATGTTCACGACGGCTATTACACGACCACCATTTACATACACTACTTTTTTTTTCCTTCTTTATAATTTAATTTTAGAAAAACTACTCTTTATTGCTTAATGTTGAAAACAACAGATTATTCTTAGCTTTGAGTTCTTGGGTTTCTTTTGCTGCTAGTGTTGTTGTTACTGGTGTTGTTGCTATTGTTATTATTGTTGTTGTTGCTACTATTGGAGGGAGTTTGTGTTATTACACCTTTGCCAACCAACAGAGCTGGGATCGAAGAAGTTGGGAAGAGTAAAACCAAATGGGGGAGTGACGTATCTTGGAGTAGATAATTTCTTTCTCTCTCAAAAAAAGACACAGGAGGAGCCTTGAAGACTCTTGAAGCTGCCGGAGGCAAATAAGAAGAAATAAATAAATAAATAAAATTGTTGTTTTTGCACGCTAGAGCTTTTGGGCAATCTATAACGCCATGAGTTGCAACATCGCGAATTGCAGCTCTGCGTCTGTTGTGTCGATGCCTGCCATCGCTATAGTACTATTAGCATCGTCGTCGGCCATTACGAATGTCATTGCCCACCATTACCACATCACCATCCATCTGTCCAACCTTTGTCCATCCGATGACGTCCGTCAGTCTAATGTCCGTCTAATGTTTTTCCAACTTTCGTCAGACTTTTGTCCGACTTCTATCAAACTTCCGTCCACGGACTTTTGTCCAACGATTTCCATCCACGAACTTCTATTTAATGACTTCCGCCCAGTGACTTTCATCCACAAACTTCCATCCATAGATTTCCATGCACGAACTCCCGTCCACAAACTTCCATCCACAAACTTCCATCCACAAATTTTTATCCACGAACTTCCGTCCACAGATGTCCATCCATCGATGTTCATATCTGATACTGTATTATTCAAACCATATCTAGTGCTCTATATTGCTACAAAATTTTGGGGCATGGGACAACACAATGTCCTTGGATGATGAGAGCATACCGCTTAGCCAAAGCCAAGGTATTAGCTATGAAGTAACACACAATCATTTTAGCTGATTTCTTTGAACTCACGATCTTCACGATAGTACCATCAAGCGTTTACAACGCCACCATCATCCAATACAACTCCTACTAGGAATTCAGGTTCAGGTTACACTACATCAACGGTACATCAGAGTCCATTTGGAGGGGTTAATCAGTGGGGTACGCCTGTTACCACATTAACTTTCACACCATCACCGTATATTCTGCTACAAGCTGTGACCTTTACACCCATATACACCATGGAGGTCAACAGTTCCTTTGGGAAAATTGAGAAGTTCAACAGAAAGCCAGGTACCATTTCTTTAAGGGAGTTCAAGGCAACTTTTTCAACTATGGTTTGTGAATTGGAGCTCAAGTATGGCACTAATTACACCGAGGCATTCGCATTCAAACAACTACCCGTTATGTGCATTATGAAACATTGGATGTCACAAGCAACATTATCCGAGGATTTTGGTTGTCACCCAGATCCCCAATCTAGCTTATGCCACAGCCATTGCCACCACCTTTCAAATTGCACTGCAAGTTACCATTGCACATCATGGGACTATGCCCAATAATCCAAATCTGGTACCTACTTAAGTCAACCTTTTTCTTCAATAACTCATTGCTACTACCGCAAACATTCCTCCCACCATCAATGCACAAGCTTTTGTTGATCCAGTGGGGGAATTTTTTCGGGCTCTTGAGCTGGAATTTCCAATGAAAAGTTCTAAAAAAATTCTGTAGTTCGCCACCTTTTCTTAGCAAAAGGATAAAACCTTCAAGATGCTCTACATGAGACTTCTAAAGCTTAAAGAGGATACTCATAGCATCATAGACCTGGAAGCTGCCCATCGATATTTTCGTTCATTGGAAGGTACTCTAACACTCCATATGCAGGATTTGCAACGGGTTTTTATAGAATTTGGAGACTCGTACACTTTGCTTGATGTGTACAACATTTCTAAAAAGTTAGAACTAGCTCATGCACACTATGAGGCCAGTACTATGAAGCCTTCGTCACGTTCAAGGCCTTAACCTCCACTAGTTGCGCTAACCAGATCATGACATTTTTCTTCAAGGGCTAAAGAAGTGCACTCGGCTACACCCATCGTACCTTCTTGCAACTATTGTGGAAATCCTGCCCACAAAGCTAATGAGTGCAACATTCCTTCTGAAGATCTCTTTTATGATTATTGTGGGAAAGAGGGACATCAGAAAGTTGTTTCTTTTGCCAAGTTTCTAGAACAAAAATAACTCCGAGCAAAATCTACCAGCATCTTCCGTTACCCTTCAACCAAAAGACAAGGCACCTCAACCTGCCATTTAGGCTTTCTTCACCAAAGGTAATTCTAGTAAGAATGCTAAGAAGAAAGAGCACAATGCTGACAAGAGGGAGGTGTTTCAAGCCCATGTTGCTCAAATTCAAACTCTACAAAATGAACGTGAATCACTAAGGGCCCAACTTGCTAATATAAAAAAGCAAGTCTTCCCAACTAGCTAGTCATGTTCAACTTGTACAGGGTTCATGATCATAGGAAGGACCTCCTAGGTTGTTCTATGGCCTCTCACATGATGCCATGGTTGGGGGGTATGTTTTTTTTTAATGCACACAATTGTAGTCTCACACTAGAATTTGCCACTTCTTTTTGCCTTTCCTACTTTGTGGCACAAGAGGCTAGTGTGGCACCCAAAGTTTTTGCCACTAGGTAGGTAATTTAGACTAATGGACTCACATCTCATTCAAGTCCTATTACCAGGGCTAGAGGAGCTCGAGCAGTCATGCCACAATCTTTTCGTCCTTTTAACACAGAGAAAGAACGCATTTTCTCGGCAAGGGGGGAGGAAACTAATACACCACAAGTTGCTAGGGCATCAAATTCTCATGTCCCAAGAGTACATGTACATCAGGATAACACACAATTTTCCACTAATCAGCTTATGGAGTGCCAACTTCAAATGCGTGAAATGGCACAAAAGTTTGTGAATACACCATTGTTTTGTTTTCAAGATTTGTAATTAAGCACCAAGGACATAATTACAGTACTAAAAGATACCCTAAACACTACATCAAGTCCTCGACCAATCCTTGATCCACATGCTACAGGGGTCCCATCCAACACCTAGGATAGACATTTGATTGGCTCATGTGTTGTCGATGGCATTCGTAATCTGGTCACTAGTTATAGCGTGGCTAAACTAGTGGGCTTTCTTACCTTTGATTCTACATTCACATATTAGAAGGGAGCTAAGAACACCCCACTTGTGGATTTGTTACTTAACAAAGGTGTTGTGGATAACCATTCTCTCCACAAAGTTTTTCACATTTTTTTTTAGGTGGTGTTTAATGAAAAAATTCCTTCGCCATCGAAGTTGCAAATATTGACTTACGCGTTCCCAGATTCATTGATAGACTCAAATGTGAGTCTAAAGTGAAAACAACGAAAGAGTAAAAAGTTGGGGCACACTCCCTGGCTTTTAACACTTTGGGGGTAAAGGGCATGTTTGAACTCCAAGATGGGACTAGGAAGAATGACAAGTGATCAATCACTCACATGGACCTGCACAAACCAAATAACAAGTTGGTTAATGCATAGCTGGAGCACTTTTGGTGCTAGGACGAACCACAAGTAAACTCGGACTCACAAGACTCACCACAGCCCCGGACTTGGGGGAAGTCACCACCTTCCCCTTTATAGTATACTCTGTGCCTCTCCACAACAGGTTGGGATCCTTGTTCTCTGGTTCCTGGGCATATGCGCGAACGCTTTTCGATGGTGAAGTCGAATATCTCATCAGAGCTCGAAGATTTTCAAACCTCCAAACTCAATGAGTTCTTTCTTGTCGCAGATAGAATCAGGAAGGCGAGCCGTAATGTGCGGCAAGGTTTCGGAAAGTTCAAAAGCAAAACGAACCCTAACGATGGCGGCGCCCATCTTCCCGTTCTTTCAGGCGAAGAAAGTATTCCGCTCACCAACGAATCTTTTTTTCCGGCGGCTGCTCCGACTGTGTTGTGTCTCCGCGCTTCTTCCTTCGAGCCAAGCGATTTCCCTCAAGGAAATTCATTCAGCTTTGGAGAGAGGAGAGCGATTGTAACACCGGAGGCCCAGACCGCGCCCAACAGCTCGACGAGATGTTCCGTTCACGACCGAAGAGCGCAAGCAACCTCGGAGAGGAGCGATGGAGGAGCCCGAGAGGAGCACCGTCAACGGTCACCTCCAGATCTTTTCCTTTCGGACATCCCGACTCAAGCTCCACCGGGCGCGGACGAGGCATCAGGCAAATTCTCTCCCCCTCAGCTCGTCGCAGAAGGTCCTCTTGCTCCTGCAACACACGACTTTGGCTCAAAACTCACAATGCCCATCACCCCCCGCTCGGGAAGCATACATCACCAGGAATCAAGTGCATTCTTCGAGAAGAAGCTTACCTGGAGGGCGGCTTGCTTCAACGCAGAGAAACAAGAACATTCCTCGATGAAAGAGTGCCGCAGTGTTGTCAACAAGATACGGGAGGCGGGACTTCGCCATCGCTGAGAAATCGTCATGCTCGACTTCACCGAGCGGGCTTCCCACAGCAATGACGGACACAACCATACCTCCACAACTCCCGACGACTGCACCACGCTCCGTAGAGAGATGTCCTGGAGAAGAACGGCAGGCTCCAACAAAGAGGAACCAGAACATCTCGCTCGGAGAGAGTGCCTCCAGTTAGCAGACAGAATACGGGAAGCAAGTTTCCGCCATTCACAGGGAAGCAACTCCATGGCTGCAAATGCTTCTCTCACCTCTCCGTCTCTCGTGCTCTCGAAAACCTTAGAGGCGGAGGCCCCCCGCCCAGAGTCCCTTCATCTTTCGGAATCGCAACGACCGATTTCGTCAGAAGCACCTGACGAGGGCAGGACGGATGCTGACGAACGCACAAATGGCCTCCCCGAGCGTAGACGTCCCAATCAAGTACTTCGGAACTCTCCCTTGTTTTCTTTGGGAGTTGAAACTTTCTTTGATCTCACCAAGGAGAGATTCAGCCCTGCAGTCTCGAGCTCTGTTTCACAAGAAGCTTTGGGCACAAAAACCTCGCAGACACATCGAGCGGACCCTGGTGCAAAAGATCCCCCCGCCCCACCCCCGGAGTCTGACCATAGCAAAAAGGCAGGAAATCCTCCCTCCGAGGGGGAGGACGCTCAAGAAGCCTCTCTCGTAGACTACAACTTAGAGATCGAGGCAGAATTTCCTACGGAGATGGTAATCGAACTCCAAAAAAGCGTTACTCTAAGAGCGCGGAAAACCGTGATAGGAAGAACACTCTCAGGTAGAGCTTCGTTCAAAGAACTCCAGGACTGCCTGCAGCTTCATCTCCCAGCCCCATACTCGACGATAACCTTACTGAC
>Ga0116229_10004507_pt1 | contig 22822 bp, 20 predicted proteins | sample S1TSphgellanicum_3_FD_87313 | JGI IMG/M metagenome (GOLD analysis project Ga0116229, IMG submission 87313) | Host-associated microbial communities from peat moss isolated from Minnesota, USA - S1T2_Fc - Sphagnum magellanicum MG | ecosystem: Host-associated > Plants > Peat moss > Unclassified...
CCCTGCAGCAGACCACCCAGCGTCAGCCCCTGCGCGAAGGCCGCGAGCGTCGAGCCCAGAAAGAACGCAAGGTCCCACCACCAGCGGCCGTTGATGGTCTCGGCGCGAAAGCGGAATTCGAACGCGACGCCACGGAAAATCAGCGCCAGCAGCATGGCGATAATGGTTGGGTACATCGCCGGCATGATCACCGCGTAAGCCAGCGGAAACACCGCGAACAACCCGCCGCCGCCGAGAATCAGCCAAGTCTCGTTGCCGTCCCACATCGGCGCGATGGCATTCACCATCACGCTGCGCTCCTCATAGTCGCGCTCCGCGGCGAACAGGATGCCGACGCCGAGATCGAACCCGTCCAGCACCACATAGGCCATGACCGCAAAGGCGATCAGCCCTGCCCAGATGATCGGCAAAAGATAGGCTTCAGTCATTCTGCCGCCCCCGCATGGCCAAAGGATGGGTCGTGGCCGCCCATTTCCGGCGCCGCGCCGGCCGGTCCCGGGGTGAGTCCGGCGGTGCGGGTGGGCTGGCCGAGCGGGTGGCCGGGTTCGCCCGGCACTGGCGGATGGCTCATCAGCTTGAGCAGAAAGCTGATTCCGGCGGCGAAGACCACGGCGTATACCGCGATGAAGCCGAGCAGGGAGGTTGCAACGCCGGGCAACCCGATCGGCGACATGCTGTCGGCCGTGCGCATCAGCCCATACACCGTGTAAGGCTGCCGCCCTACTTCGGTGGTGATCCAGCCGAGAATCACCGCGAGGAATCCAGCCGGCCCCATCACCACCATCGCCCGCATGATCCAGCGATTCTCGAACAGGCTGCGCCGCCAGCGCAGGAACAGGCTCCACAGGCCGATAGCCGCCATCAGGAAGCCGATGGCAATCATACCCCTGAAACTGAAAAACACGATGGCCGAGTTCGGCCGGTCCGCCCGCGCAAATTGCTTCAGGCCAGGCACCTCGCCATCCAGCCTGTGCGTCAGGATCAGCGAGCCGAGATGCGGCAATTCAATCTTGTAGCGCGTGGTTTCGGCCTGCATATCGGGAATGCCGAACAGGATTTCCGGCGCGTCCTTTTGCGCATCCCAATCGCCCTCCATCGCGGCGATTTTCGCCGGCTGGTATTTCAGCGTGTTCAGGCCGTGCAGATCGCCCATGATGATCTGCGCCGGCGCCACAATGGCGGCCATCCACATCGCCATGGAAAACATCGTCTTCACCGCGATGTTGCGCGGCATATCGCGCACCACCCGTTCGCGCAGCAAATGATAGGAGGCCACGGCCCCCACCACGAACGCCACGCTGAGATAAGAGGCCAGCACCATATGCGGCAGGCGAACGACGAAAGAGGGATTGAAGATGATCGCCAGCCAATCCGCCGGCAGAAAACGGCCGTCCGGGCCGATCGTGTAGCCACGCGGCGTCTGCATCCAGGAATTCACCGAGAGTATCCAGGTGGCGGAAATCAGCGTGCCGAGCGCCACCAGGCAGGTCGCCAGAAAATGGAGCTTCGGGCCCACCTTCTGCATGCCGAACAGCATCACACCGAGAAAACCGGCTTCCAGGAAGAAGGCAGTAAGCACTTCGTAGCCCATCAGCGGGCCGATCACCGGCCCAGCCCGATCGGAGAAGGCGCCCCAATTGGTGCCGAACTGGTAGGACATCACCAGGCCCGACACCACGCCCATGCCGAAACCGATGGAAAAGATCTTCATCCAGTAGCGGAACAGATCGAGATAGACCGATTTTCCGGTGCGCAGCCACAACCCCTCCAGCACCGCGAGGTAGCTGGCCAGGCCGATCGAGAAAGCGGGGAACACGATGTGGAAAATCAGGGTGAAGGCGAATTGTGCCCGAGCGACATGGAAGGCATCGATCGGGAACATCTTTTGGGCCTTTCGAGAGCGGTCTATGGCTGATGCAGAGCGGGATACGGCACTCTACCACACCACGTTATTCAAACGCGCCAGCGGTATCTGACCGACAGAGAGAGTTCTGTCGCGGAGAATGAAGGGCAACCGCACAGAATCGCCACCAGGCAATTGCGCCATCGCCCCGAGCACGGCCTTCGCGGTTGCACCCATGCCCGGCTGCACCACCCCACCATCGACCAACGCATCGATGGCGGCTGCGGTTCCGGAGACATTGGCCGTGCCTGTCCCGGCCGGCTGCAGAGTCGCATCCAGGCCGAGCTTGGCGTCACCCTGCAAGGAGAGCGGCCCCCAATGCAGCTTCACATCGCGCACCGATACAGATCCACCGCCCGCCCGCCAGGCTTCCGCCTCCGATGTTGCCGCGGAAACGCCCGCTTCCGCGGGATGCCTGGACAAGGCGGGAGAGGAAACCTGGAGAGATGCGGCGGCCACGCTGACATTGGCGCCAAGCGGCCAGCGGCCGATATCGGGTAGCCCGATCCCGAATGCATGTATATCCAGCTCCGCCTCCAGGCCGCCCGAGCGATCACTGGTTGCCTGCAGATGCGCGGAGAGCGACTCAAGCCGCACATCCTGCGGGTGATGCGATGCGGAAAGGCCACCTGTCAGTCCCTGCGCCAGCAACTCCCCCTGATTCGAATGGCCGGATAGCGGCAGCGGCACCGAGGCCGCTATCCTGTCCGCGCTGAATACCATTGGCGACATATGCGCCACGCGCACATACTCCAGGCCTTCTGGTGCGATCACCAAGGTGGCCGGCGCCCACAGGCTTACCGACAACACCACCCGGCTGGTGTGCCAGTCGATCCCACCCGGTATCGCCTGGACACCCCCGGCAATCCTGATGTCGGTCATCGCCACGCTGGCGGCGAACGGCCAGCCGAAGCTGGTGCGGTCACCTGCCGCGACTGTCCAGCCCTGCGCAGTAAGCTGCGCCGCCCAGCGATCGAAACCGGAGGCGATCAGCCGGGTGCCCAATACCCAGAGCAGCACGTCGGCGGCGACCAGAAACGCCACGCCGGCAAGCACCCAGGTCAACAATTTCCGCATCTTACACCCCGCTTAAGGAGGGCTAACACGGCAATCATCCACACCGTAAGCCATTCGCACGCAGCACCGACAGAGCGATGTAACAGCGCCTGCTGCAAGCAAAACTACCACGGTTTTGTGAAGAGAAAAATTCCGTTTCATTACAGCCATTTAATAGGATATATCCACCGTTTTAACGAGTTTCCGGCGGCCCCAGCGCGCGCTGAGCGGGGCGGTAAAACCCTGCTATCGGAAGGCGTTAGCGGTGGAGTTCAAAACGCTCGACGCCAGCTTCCGACGCTTCCTCCACAGACTTATCCACAGGCTGAAAACCGCCTTGCTCAGCCTGCCGCCAAAAGGCCTCGATCGCGCCAAGCATCGCCGGCCGCGGCGTGGCGGGGGCGATCGCCGGCCCAATCGCCAGATGGATGGTTCCGGCCCGCTTGCCCAGCCGATCCCTGGTCCAGCACAAGCCGGAATCGGTGGCCACCGGCAGCACCGGCAGCCCCAGGCGCACCGCAATCGCCGCGATCCCAGGCTGCAATGGCACATGCATCCCGGGCGGCACGCGTGTGCCCTCGGGGAAGATCACGATCTGCCGACCCGCTTCACGGGCTGCTTCGGTATCCAGCACCAGGCGGCGCAAGGCAGTCGCACCTGCCGCGCGATCCACCGGGATCATCCCCGCCGGCACCAGCATCGGGCCAAACAGCGGGATTCGGGTGAGTTCCTGTTTCATCACATAGCATGGCCGGCGCAGCAGGATCATCCAGATCAATGTGTCGAACACCGATTGGTGCTGGCTGGCGAGCAGCGCGGGCCCCTGCTCCGGCAAAAAATGCAGCCCGCTCACCTCCAGCCGGATGCCGCAGATCGGCGCCAGACCGCCCAGCGCGATACGTGCCCAGAACCGGGCAAAGCCCAGTGCGTGATGGCGCGCGAACCACCGTATCGGCAGGGCCGCCAAACCGAACAGCAAGGTGATGGTGAAGAAATACGCTTCATAGAGCGCCGCGCGCAGGCGTTGGGGCATTCTCACCCGCGCTCCCGGCCCTGATCCGCCGCAAGCCGGGTCAGGCCGAGTTCGGAGACGAGCCATTTGGTGTATTCCTGGGCCAGCAGGCGCATGGTGGCCAGGCTGCCGCCATTGCGCAAAGCCGGCGGCAGTACCGGCGCTGCCACCAGGGTCACATCCGGCAGGCTACGCTGCAATTCGGTCAGCGCGCGCATCATATGATAGCTCGCCGTCACCACGATCAGCGAATGCAGGTCCAGCCGCTCCACCCAGGCGGCGGTCTCGTCCGCATTGCCGATGGTGGTCGTGGCCTCACGCCCGAGGGTGATTCGTGCCGCCAGCGGCACCGGATCGATGCCACTGCCGCGCGCCAGGCTCGCCAGTTCGGCGCCATGGCCAACCCCGGATATCAGCAGCGCCCGGCCCCTTCCTGCCTGCAACAACCGCAACCCCAGCGAAATGCGATCCGCCCCGCCGGTCAGCACCACGATACCGTCCGCACTTACCCTGGTCGGATCGGCCCTTACCACGCTATGGGCAAACCACAGAAAACCCGCCAGCCAAGCCAGCGCCAACCCCGCACACAAGGTGCCGAGCATAGCCGGCAGCCGTTGTACTACCAGCTTCATGGCGAGAACACCGGGCTCATGGCAGCCCTGCCAGCCAGCTTCGAACGGTGGATTGGGTCGTCAGCCAGGCGATAGCGGCCGCGGCGACCGGCAGCGCCGGCAGCAAAGCCCACAGAACGGGCGGCAGCGCATCGAGCAAATCGGCCGTCGGACCCGCCTGCGGCAAGCCGGGCTGGAACGGCGCGGTCAACCGCGCCAGGCCGAGCAGCAGCGGAATGGCGAAGACCAGGCCGAGCAAGGCGCCAACGAACACCAGCAGGGTAACCCGGCCGGAGAATTGCCGGGCGATCATCCGGTCGGTGGCGCCGAGCCCGTGCACGATCTCGATCGCGTCCCGCCTTGCGGCGAGCCCGGCGCGGGTGGCAATGGCAACCACGGCGGTGGCGACCACGGCAACCACCACCAGCGCCAGGGCCGCGCTGGCCTGCAGGCTTGCCGCCAGCACTCCTAGCCGGCCGAGCCAGACTCCATTCTGTTCCACCAGGGTACCGGGGGCCAACTGGGCGAGCTTTGCCGCCAGATCGCCGGATGAGGCGGCAGCCAGCTTCACCTCGAACACGGCGGGCAAAGCCAGCGACAGACGGGTGACCTCGTCACCCAGCCAGGGGCGCAGGATCACCGAAAGCTCATCGGTGCCTAGCCGGCGCGCGGCCAGACTTGCATCGGCCTTCAGAACCGCCTCTATCGCCTCGGCCCGTGTGGCGCCCTGGCCGGTTGCTGCCGGCATATCGGGTTGCGGCACCTGGATCGTCACCAGCGCGGCGGCGCCCCCTTGCCAATGTCGGGCCAGGCCGGCGGCCGCAACCGCCCCCGCCAGGGCGAGTGCGGCCAGGAACACCATTGAGGCCACCAGAAGCGGCAGCAACCGGTCCGACAACGCCCGGCGCAATCCCAGATCGTCGGCACCGCGCGGGCGGAACGAGGTGGCCATCACCCCTCTTCCGCGACGCTGCTCAGCGTCAGCCTGCCCTCGTCGAGCAGCAGAGAGGGGCTTGGGTAACGCTGCACCAACGCTTCGTTATGGGTCGCCACCACCACCGTAGTACCCAGCCGGTTGAGTTCCGCCAGCAACTGCATCAGCCGCTCCGCCTGGGCTTCATCCAGATTGCCGGTCGGCTCATCGGCCAGCAGCAAGGCGGGGCGGCCGATCACCGCGCGGGCGATGGCCACACGCTGCTGCTCGCCGCCCGAAAGTGCCGCCGGCCGCGCCGCAACCCGTTTGGAGAGCCCCACCCAGCGCAGCAATTCGCCGACATCGGCGCGCACCTGGCCTTCAGGACGCCCGGCAAGACGCAGCGGCAGCGCCACGTTGTCAAAAGCGGAGAGATGCGGCAGCAGGCGAAAATCCTGGAACACCATACCGATCTGTCGGCGCAAAGGCGGCAATTCCCGCCGCTTGGCGCGGTCCACTTGCACGCCCAGCACGTTCAGCGCGCCGACACTGGGGCGCGCTGCCAGAGTCAGCAAGCGCAGCAGGCTGGTCTTGCCGGCGCCTGATGGCCCGAGCAGCCAGCGAAAGCTGCCCGCCTGCAGCGCAAAATTCAGGTCCTGCAGCACAAAGGGCCCACCGCCATAGCGCAGCCCAACACCATCCAGCCTGACCATAATCCGCTATCCAAGCTCATGCTCATCGCAGCTTTGTGGCGCTGCTTGGCCTCAAATGCCAAGCGTTGCCAGCGCCGGCATGATAAGCCATTGAGACTCCCATGCGAATCGTCTGTCCTTCCTGCGAGACCGCCTATCAGGTGCCCGAGTCGATAGTGACCGGGCGCCGCAGGATGCGCTGCGCGCGCTGCCTTACGGAATTCGTGCCCGACGCGCCCCTGCCCGTGGTCGCCGCCGCACCGACGCCGGAACCGGAACCGGAACAAGCGCCCGAGCCGCCGGCTACCGCACCATCGCCGATGCCGCTCCTCGCCCCGGATGAAGGGGAGAGGCTGGCGATGCAGCGGCCGCCCGATCCGGCCGAACCGGCCCCCGCCTTGCGCGGTGCCGTTCTCGCTGGCTGGGCGGCAAGCCTGGCCTTGCTTGTGGTCTTGGGGTGGTCGGCCATTGTCTGGCGGCATCCGATCGAGCGCGCATGGCCGCCCGCCGCCCGCGTTTATTTGGCTCTCGGCTACAAATAGCTTCCCAACCCAGACCGGCCTATTCGGCAGGCGGCTCCCAAAGTTCGATTTGGTTGCCCTCGGGATCATGGATGTGCGCGAAGCGCCCTGTCTCCGGCGTGTCCCACGCGGGATCTCTCACGATCGCGATGCTGGAAGCCGCCAGTTCCTCTAGCAACGCGTCGAGCCCTGAGACCCGAAGATTCAGCATCCAGTGCTTCTCCGCCGGAAAATACTCGGTGGATTTCGGGAAAGGCGCAAAGACGGTCGGACCAGCCGATTGCTGCCAAACAATGCTGCCGGAGCTGATGCCAAGATGCTTCTGGTACCACGCTGAAAGAGCGCCCGGATCGTCCGATCGGAAGAAAAAGCCGCCAATACCTGTCACTGGCATAGCCGCTACTTCCGCAATACGCTGATCAGCTTGGAGACTAGGCCCGACTTGGTTGGCTCCGGGTGCAGTTCCGGCGGCAGAACAGGGCGGAGCGGCGGCGGCGGCATGGTCTCCGGCATCGCATCGAACGGCCTGTCCACCGAGCCGGCCATGCCACGGGTATTGGGCAGCATGCGCGGCAAAACCTTGATCAGGTGTTCCGCCGGCGCCAACGGCGTATAGCGGTTGGTGCGCGTCATCGGCATCGCGGCCGCCTGCGGCTCCAGCGGGCCAAACGGCGTCAGCGGCAGTTCTATATAGCTTTGCTGCTCCGGCACCACGGCTTCCAGGTCTTCCTCGATCTCGGCCGGCGGCGTGCTCGGCCGGGCCGGAGGAGAGAACAGCACCAATGGCGCGCCCGCAGTATCATCCCCGCGCGATCCGGCAGCGAAGCTCGATAATGGCTGCAACGGCCCATGGCCGAAACCGAAGCTCGGCAACACGGCATGGTTGGGGTCGACAGCCTTCGGCTTGCCAGCTTCTGGCAACGCGCCATCATCTGCGTCCGGCTCGTCCGGATCACTCACATAGCGTGCCGGCGCGGCGGGCAGCCGTCTGAGCGACCGCAAGGGCGGCGATTCCGGCGCCGCCGGTTCCTCGGCGAATGCTGCGGGGGCCTCCGGCGCCGGGCCAAGATCAGGATCGGGGTCGGCAGGCGCCAGATCGGGCAGCGCAACGACAGGTTGGGGCGCCTCCACCGTAGCGGTGGGCGGCGGCTCGGAAGCTGGCTTGGCCGGCGCTGGCAACGCAAGAGGTGCCAGCATAGAGGAATCGCTGACCGCGCGCTCGGCCTCCTCCAGCGCCCTGAGCCCGGCCACGGAGTCGGGCGAGGTTTCCAGCGCCAGGCGCAAGGCCGGGATGGCCTCCGACGGATTCGAGTCCACCATGGCGATGGCCGAGTGCAACAGCTTGTTCCACTCGAAGCGCACATAACGGCGGCAGAACTGCTCGAAGGTAAACGAGCCTTCGTCGATCAGCGGGTAGCGATGGTCGGCCGGCGGGGCCGCCATGCCGAAATGCCGCAGCACGCCAGGATGGATAGGCATCGCATCGGGCGGGAAGTAGGTATCGAACATCCCCAGAATGCGGTCCGAGGCGATACCCATCTGACGGAACAGCCGCCAGCCCACATGCTTGAATAGTGGCAAGGCCAGGTGGTCGCGGGTGGTGAACAGAGTCTGGGTGCGGAAATTTTCCGCGATAAACGCAGCGAGGTCGAAGCCGGAACTGGCATCCAGCCTGGCCTGGGTGGCGAGGCACGTCCGTAGGCGGTCATCTAGCCCGGCTTCCTGGCCGATATCCAGCGCCAGATAACGGCTGACCGCTTCGTCCTCTTCGACGCCTTGCGCGACCAGATTATCCAGATAGCTATCGCCGAAGCCGGCCGGATAAGGGCCGTCTGGCAGGCCCTCACTCGGCGCGTTGCGCGGATGCGGCTTCTCGGCGAACGGCCAGAGGAAACTGCCATCGACCACGGGCACAGCTATTTTCAGGGTTCCAACGCGGATCAGCGAATCCGGCACTGTCTGCCCGTCGGTCGTCAGGTCGGTGATCAGCACATCCGCGGCGGCCACCACACGTTGGGCAGCTTCACGGGCGATCGCCTCGACATTGATGAAGAACACATCCTCATCGCGGTCCAGCGCAACATCGAGCCGATAGGCTTTGGCCAGCGCCTTCGCTTGTATGCCGCCAGCGAAGACGACACGTCTCGTCATGCAGGTCCTCTCAGGTCTCGAGTAATCTTGCCGGTTCCGCTGAAAAGGGCAAGGCAGTGGTACCTAAAAGGCACTCCTTGTCATACCATAGTCCCGACTTTGCAACAGTCCCGGCCAAAATCGTGACGACGCTGTTTAGGCGAAGGCAGTCGCTATCCCGCACCCTGCCTTTTCGTCTGGCATATCCGAGGTGTCATTCTATAAACCGCCGCGATGGAATTCGGTCACCTCAGTGTCCTCTGCCTCGGCGACGTCATGCTCGACCGGTTCCTGCATGGCGATATCGAGCGCATTTCGCCCGAGGCGCCGGTGCCGGTAATTCGTGTGCGCACTACCAAGGAGATGCCTGGGGGCGCCGGCAATGTGGCCTGCAATATCGCCTCACTCGGCGGCAAGGCGATTCTGGTCGGTGTGGTTGGCAGCGACGAAGCGGGCGAGCGTCTGCGGCGCCTGCTGCTCAGCCGCCCCGGCATTACCGACGCCCTGACCGGTAGCAGCCGCCGGCCAACCATCTGCAAGACCCGCTTCATCGCCGGCCGGCAACAAGTGGTGCGCGCCGACGATGAAAGCAGCGACGGGCTGTTCGACGATGAGCAGGCGGCGCTGATAGCCGCCATCGACACCCATCTGCCCGGGTCGCAAGCGATGGTGCTGTCGGATTACGGCAAAGGCGCGCTGAGCGAGGCGGTGCTCGGTTATGCCATTTCGGCCGCCCGCGCGGCCGGTGTAAGTGTATTTGTCGATCCCAAGAGCGAGGATTTCGGCCGCTATCGCGGCGCGGATTGCATCACCCCCAATCTGAAGGAATTTGCCGCCGCCGCGCGGAAAACATGCCTGACGGAAGCCGACATCGCCGCCGCCGCCCACAGACTGCTGGTGCAGGCCGATGCCCAGGCGATCCTGGTGACGCGTTCCGAGAAGGGCATGACGCTGGTGGAGCGCAATGGCGACGTCACCTCCGTGCCGGCCCGCGCGCGCGAAGTGTTCGACGTGTCGGGCGCTGGCGACACGGTGATCGCCGCCCTGGCCCTGGCGCGGGCGAGCGGCCGCACCCTGGCGCAGGCGATGCACATCGCGAATGCGGCCGCGGGCGTGGTGGTGAGCAAGCTGGGCACGGCCACCGCCGATATCACCGAGGTAATGCATGAGCTGGCCTCGCAGAGCGAAGAATTGGGCGGCCCACCGATCGCCGGCCTGCAAAGTTTCGAGGCGGCGCGCAGCCTGGTAGCGCAGTGGCGGGACCAGGGGCTGGAGGTGGGATTTACCAATGGCTGCTTCGATATCCTGCATCCAGGCCACGTCTCCCTGCTGGCCGCGGCCCGACAAAATTGCGACCGGCTGGTGGTGGCGCTGAATACCGATGAGAGCACGCGCCGGCTGAAGGGCCCGACCCGGCCGGTGAACACCCTGGAACAGCGGGCACAGGTGATGGCGGCAATCCGCTTCGTGGATTGCGTGGTCGGCTTCGCCGAAGACACGCCGCTGGAGATCATCACCGCGCTGATGCCCGATGTTCTGATCAAGGGGGCCGATTACGCCCTGCACCAGGTGGTGGGCGCCGATGTGGTGCAGAACGCCGGCGGCCGCGTGGTTCTGGCCGAGCTGGTAGCTGGGCAGTCTACCACGCGGATCATCGGCCGTGCCCAGTCCGGCGGCCAAAGTGAACGGTGAAACCCGCGCGCTCTCCCCCTGCACGGGCATTTGCACCCTGGATGCGGGCGGGCGGATATGCATCAGCTGCGGCCGCAGCATCGAACAGATCGCCTGCTGGTCGGCGCTGACCGATGCGCAGCGCCGCGCCGTCATGTCGGCGCTGGCGGCCCGCGTGCCGACATCACAATGAGCGCGCGGCTACATTTCGAAATGTTTCGCCATGGCCGTCTGGCTTGCACGCGCGTTAGCTTGTCTAAATACCCAGTACATACGCCCACCCGGAGCCATTCGCCTCATGCGTAAAGCCCTTGCACTCGCCGGACTTAGCCTGCTCGCCGGCTGCGCCTACCCAAACCCGCAACATGTGATGGCGCTGAACGCCATGGTCGGCAAATCGGAGGCCGATGTCGTGCGCGCCTATGGCGTGCCGGTGCGCACGATAGAGACGGGCGGATCGAAGTTTCTAGCCTATAGCAATCACCACATCGATTCGTATCCCGAGGGGCCATATTTCGGTGGCTATGGCTGGCGCCATTACGGCTGGGGCGGCGGCTGGGGGCCTGGCTGGGGCGGGTATGGCGACGTGGTTGAATTCACGTGCGACACCACCTTCGAACTCACCGGAGGCGTGGTGAAAACCTATACTCTGCGCGGCAACGCCTGCTGAACTTTCTCCCCCAAACATGGGGGGAGAAAGCTGGCGGCGGCGTCACGAGCGCATGCGGGCGAGATCGAGCATCACGTTCGCCTCCAGCTCTTTTTCGACCAGGCGGTGCTTGACCAGGTCGCCGATGCTGACGAGGCCGACCAGCTTGCCATCCTCCAGAACCGGCAAATGGCGGATGCGTTCACGCGTCATCAGATCGAGCGCTGCCTCGATTCGATCGCCGGGGCGGCCGGTGATGATCGGGCTGGTCATCACCCCTGCTACCAGCAGATCCAGCGCGCCTGTACCCCCACGCGCCAGCACATTGACCAGATCGCGCTCGGAAAAAATGCCGATCGGCCTGAACCGCTCCAGCACCACCACGGCGCCGATACGCTTGTCGGAGAGGATCGCCACGATGTCCCGCAGCTTGGCATCGGTCTCTACGGTCACGACATCATGACCTTTTCCGCGCAGCACGTCTGAAAGCAGCATGATGAGCCTCCGGCAGGTTGATTGGCCAATAGCTAATATCGGCAGTCAGACCACGCTTATCCAGCCTTAGGGCCCGTTCGACATTAACCGAATCGGTTCACGGGGTCGAACGGGCGCCTCACGCCTTTGTTTGAAACGGCATCTTTGTCGGCGTGCCGACGCACTTGTTTGCCGACGATGCCTTAAACCCGGCCTTGTGCCGACCGCCGCGCATGGCAGTGGCCGGGCTCCCGTGGGTTAAAACCCGCGTTGCGGCGCTGTTACTGTGCCAGATCGTTCAGGCTCAGCATCGCCAGCAGCAACGAACTCACGATGCCGGCCACGGCCACACCCATGCCCAGGATCAGCACCGGCACCAGCAAAGCCGTCAAACGCTGTATTCCCAGACGCGATTGTTCCTCATGGATCTCCGCCGCCCTTAACGACATGCTGCCAAGCTGCGCGGTCTCTTCGCCAAGCCGCAGCAGATACACGGTGCGCACCGGAAAAATCCCAGATTGCTGCATCGGCCGGGAAAGCCCTGCGCCGCCCTTGGCGCTTTCGGTCGCCGTCCTTACCGCCGCGGCCGCCGCAGAATTGCCGATCACATCGGCAACGATGACCAACGCCGCCACCAGCGGCACACCGTTCTGGAGCAGCGTGCCGAGCGTGCGTGCAAAGCGCGCCGCCAGTACCTCGCGCGCCAGCGTGCCGAATACAGGGATTCGCAGCAAAGTCCGATCCCACCACAAGCGGGGAGCGGGCCGCGTCAGCGCCTGCTGCGCCGCCACCACGCCAACCACGCCGAGCACCGCGACATACAGGCCATAGCTGGTCACGAAGCCACCCAGCGCGATCACGATCTGTGTCGGCCGCGGCAGCGCCGCCCCCGCCTGCTCGAACATCGGCACGAATTGCGGCAGCACCTGGGTCAGCAGCAGCACGATCGAGCCGATCCCTGCCACCAGCAGAATCGCCGGATAGATCAACGCCGAAATCACGCTGGCCCGCAGCGCCCGCTGCTTTTCCAGCAGATCGGCCAGCCGCTCCAAGGTTGGCGCCAGCATGCCGCCCGCCTCGCCGGCGCGGATCAGCCCAATATAGAGTCTTGGGAAACTGCGCGGATGAAGCTGCAAGGCGGCGGCAAACGGGCTGCCATCGCGCACCGCATCCCGCACCTGGGTCAGAATCGCCCGTACATGTTTTTTCGCCGCCGTCTCCACCAGAAACCGCAACGCCCGATCCAGATCCTGCCCCGCCCCCAGCATCACCGCCAATTCACGGGTGATCTCGGCAACATCCTGCCCGCTCAACCGGCGGCCAGCGCCGAACTCCGCGCCCAGCAGCCCACCCAGAAAGCCGCGCCGCCCATCGGCGGGCTCGGCCCGCATCGGCAGGCTGCCCTGGCGCCGCAGCAGATCGAGCAGCGCCTGCTCACTGGCCGCCTCCATCAGCCCGGTCGCCGTCTCCCCCGAAGCGGTGATTGCCGTGTAACGAAATTGCGGCATCAGGTGGCCGCCAACCAACGCCGGGACGCGTCTGACGACCGAGAGCTGACAACTGACGGCTGATTCATGCTTCGGCGCGGATACTGCGCACCACTTCCTCGATCGTCGTTGTGCCTGCCAGCGCCGCATCCAGCCCGGCGCTGAACATGGTCACCATGCCGGAGGCCACCGCTGCCCGCTCGATCTCGTTCTGATCCGCCTTGGAGAAGATCAGGTGCTCGATCTCCGCGTTTGGTTCCAGAAACTCCGCGATTGCCTGGCGCCCCTTATAGCCGGTGCTGCGGCATTGCGCGCAGCCCACCGGATGCCACAGCCGCAATGTCTGCCCAGGCGCCCGGCTCTGCAGCTCGAACCGCGCCACCAGCTCCGGCGGCGCCTCCGCCTCGCGCTTGCAGCTATCGCAGAGCCGCCGCACCAGGCGCTGCGCCAGCACCCCGCGCAGCACGGCGGTCAGCAGGTAATCCTCCAGCCCCATATCGCGCAGCCGGGTAATCGTCGCCGCCGCCGAGTTGGTATGCAGGGTGGAGAGCACCAGATGCCCGGTCAGCGCCGCCTGCACCGCAATCTGCGCGGTTTCCAAATCGCGCACCTCGCCCACCATGATCACATCGGGATCCTGGCGCAGGATCGAACGCAGCAGCGCCGCGAAGGTCAGCCCGATCTGCGGCTTGATCTGGATCTGGTTCACCCCGTTCAGCTGGTACTCGATCGGGTCTTCCACCGTCACGATATTGCGGCTGATCGCATTTATCGCCGTCAGCCCGGTATACAGCGTGGTGGTCTTGCCCGACCCGGTCGGCCCGGTGACCAGCAAAATGCCGTTGGGCAATTCCAGCGCCCGCGTCCAGGCGGCCACCACATTGGGCGGCAGCCCCAGCTTCACGTAATCGAAGGTCACGCTGCTGCGATCCAGCACACGCAGCACCACCTTTTCGCCATAGAGAGAAGGTATGGTGGAAACGCGGAAATCGATCTCCGTGCCCCGCACCGCCATCTTGATCCTGCCATCCTGCGGCAAGCGACGCTCGGCGATATCCAGCTTCGCCATGATCTTGATTCGCGATATAATCGCGGGCGCCAGGCGGGCGGCCGGGCTGTCGGTCTCGTGCAGCACCCCGTCATAGCGGTAGCGCACCCGCAGCCGGTCTTCGAACGGCTCCACATGGATGTCGCTGGCATGGGTTTCCACCGCACGGCCGATGATCTGGTTCACCAGCCGGATCACCGGCGCCTCGCTCGCCAGATCTTTTAGACGCTCGGCATCTTCCTCCAGTCCGGCCCCGGAATCGCCCTCGCTGCTGGCCTCGCCGCCCTCGCCCTCGGGATATAAGCGCCCGAACGCCGCCTCCAGCTCGATCGGCACGGCAATCTCCAGCCGCACCGGCAGACCGGTGGCCGCGGCCACCGCCGCTGGGGTAAAATCATCCAGGGCATCGGCCACACCAAGCACCAGCGTGCCATCCTCTACCGCCAGCGGGCAGGCGCGCGCCGCGCGCAAAAAACGCGGCGTCAGCCGCTCCGGCAATAGCGGTGCCTCCGGAAACCGCGCCGGCCCGGCAATCGGCGCACCGAGCAGCGTGCTATAGGCCTCAGCCAGCCCACGCTCCGTCACCAGCCCAAGCTGGATCAGCACCAGATCGAGACGCTGGCCGCTCTCCGCGGCCACCCGGCGGCCGCGGTCGATGGTCTGCGCATCGCATTGCCCCTGCCGCAGCAGCAGGGTGGCCAGAAGATCGACCTGCCGCTCGGCTGCAACCGGGCTGGTCGCCTGACTGGACGCAACGGCCTGCCCGGGCGTGATCCGCACCCCAGAAACAGTCATGGTGAACTCAGCATGGCGTACACTCCATTGCCTCTGTCGCCCGATCCGCGCGCGGCGTCTATGGCTATGCCAAACCATAATGTGCAAGCCAATGCCGGACACGGTCGAGTTAATCAACGCATGGGCTGCCGGCATGCCAGGCTGGGCGCCGCAGATCATCTGTGCGCCGTTCATCGGCAGCTTTGCCGGCGTGCTTATCCGGCGGCTGCCGGCCGGGCGCGATGTGGCCTGGGGCCGCTCCGCCTGCGAGGCCTGCGGCCACACGCTTGGCCTGAGCGACCTGGTGCCGATCGCCAGTTTTGCCGCCTTGCATGGCAAATGCCGGTTTTGCACAGCGCCAATTGCCCCCGCCCATCTCTGGGTGGAGCTCTCCGCCCTCGGCATCGCCATCTGGGCCGCCGCGGGCGGCGGCGAACGCGGGGCCTTGCTCTGGGCCGGCTGTGCGCTGGGCTGGACCTTGCTGACACTGGGCTGGATCGATGCGCTGTGCCAGCGCCTGCCCGATATCCTCACTTTGCCGCTGATCCTCGCCGGCCTGGCCGAAGCCCTGTTGCTGGAACCCGATGCCGTCACCAGCCGCGCTTTGGGTGCGGCCATCGGCTATGCCGGCTTCCGCCTGCTGGCGCTGGCCTATCGCCGCCTGCGCGGGCAGGAAGGGCTCGGCCAGGGTGACGCCAAATTGCTCGCCGCCGGCGGCGCCTGGGTGGGTGCCTGGCTGCTGCCGGATATCATGCTCGCGGCGGCCACCACCGCCCTGGTCTTCGCCCTGCGCCAAGGCCGGATCGACCGCACTGCGAGAGTCGCTTTCGGCCCCTTCCTGGGCGCCGGCATCTGGCTGGTCTGGCTCTACGTGTAAGCCATCACGGCAACCGGTGCCCTGGCACCGCGATTTTCATCATCTGGCAGGCCAGTGTTCTGCTAAACGCAGCGCAGCATAGAAGAGACAGACCTGCCCCTCGTGACGAAAATCATCAGCTGGAATTTGTGGCGGTCCAAAGGCGCGACGCTGCACGACGTGGTGGCCCTGATCCGGCGCGAGCAGCCCGACCTGATGCTGATGCAGGAAGCCACCCGCGAAATCGACCTGCTGCCCCAGCGCCTCGGCGGCTTTTACGCCCGCGTGCCACTGCCCGGCCGTATCCACGGCCTTGCCGCCTGGAGCCCGATTGACCGCCCGCGCCCGCGCGTGCTGCACCTGCCCTCCGGCGCGGTGGTAGACCGGGTGTGCCAGATCATCGACCTGGGCAGTTTTTCGGTGGCCAATGTCCATCTCTCGCACGGCCAGTTGCTGAATCGCCGGCAGCTTCGCCACATCGCCGCCCGCATGCCGCTGCGCGCCGCCGTGCTCGGTGACTACAACCTGGTCGGCCCGGCACTGCTGCCTGGCTTCCGCGATGTCGGCCCGCGCGATCCCACCCATCTCTGCGCCGACATTATGCCGCTGCGCCTGGACCGCTGCTACGCCCGCGGCCTGATCTGCGCCCAGGCCGTGGCCCTGGACCGCGCGGCCTCCGACCACCGCCCGATAATGGTGCATCTCAACGCCGCTGACCTAAAACAGAGCCGCGCCGCCTAGAGCATGATCCGGCACTATGCGGTCAGCTGCCGGATGAACATGCTCGCCAAAACAAAGGACTAGAGGGGGATGCGACACTCGACAACGATTCGATCAGATCGCATCCCGCTCTAGAGAATTATCAGCCCGACTGCAGTCGCCGGGCGCGAGGTGGGCATAAAAAGGCTGCTAAAAGGCGCACCAAACATAAAGCTAGAGCGGCCTGACGGATATTGGGCCGTTTCCGGCGAGGCGGAAGCCGCTCCAGGGCGGCGCCAAGACTACCCTCTTCCGCTGGCGGGGAAGACAGCGGTGGGAAAATGAGGAGCACCCTCTGCCCCACCCCGGGAATGATCCGAAACCGATCATGTGCAAACGAGAGATGAAACCCATCCGTTAGCAGCCTCACCCGGAATACGTATCTCCCGAGAAAATACAACCTAAAGGCGAGCAGGCTAGGGCCACCCAGCGCTCTCCATCCCGCTGCCAGGGCGCGCCAAATTCTGCCTGGAAACCCAGCGTTGTCAGCCTTCTCTTGTAAATACTGGAGATTTTCCGTGTAGCGCGGCTGCCGGGTCTCGCGAGGCGCGCGTATGCCGCCGGAATCATTCGCCTCAAGAATGACACGCAGTTGTGAACATCCGATTACCGGGATAACTAACGGTTAATGTTTTACAACCTTAGATGGTATGTTAGGAAGGCTCCGCTACCGTTTTAGGAGCATGTCGATGACCAACCATTTCAGCTCGCGGCTCACACATTTTGCCGCCACTCTTCTCGCCGCCACCGTCATGGCCGGCAGCGCCTGCGCCAGTGACAGCCAGTATGCCTCGGCCGGCGACAGCCCCTGCAGCACCACGCCGGTCGGCGAAATGCACGTGCGCGTTGTCGGCGACCAGGCCTTCGTGCCGCTGACGGTCAACCACACCTCGCTCAATTTGCTGGTCGATACCGGCGACTTCGTCACCGCGCTGACGCCGCAAGCCTCCGAGCGCCTGGCCCTGCCGGCCTCAGACCACGCCGGCCTGCAGATGACGGGCATCGGCGGCGGCTATAACGCCCCGGTGGTCGAAGCCGCGAGCGTCCAATATCTCTCGCATACCATCAACAACCTGCCCTTCGCCGTGCTGCCGGACGGCGAATTCTCGCCCGAGGATCATGCCGACGGGCTATTCGGCGCCAATTTCATGTCGGCCTATGGCGTGGAGATGGATTTCAAAGGCGGCCATATGCGCTTCTACCACGAAGCATCCGGTTGCCTCGCAGCCCCAAGCTGGACCGCGCATGCGACCCGCCTGCAGGCCACCAATGCCGGCCATGAGCTGCTGCTGATCCCGATCGAGATCAACGGGGTGGAGCTGAATGCGCTGATTGATACCGGCAGCGAGGACACCTCGATCACCCGTAGCGCCGCCATCGCCCTCGGCGTTACCGCGGCCGTCACCCGCAACGATGAGGACATCACCGAACAGGGCCTCGGCTCCAGCTCGGCCCGGCTGCATCATTTCGACTCAATCACCATCGGCTCGACAACCTTCGCGAAGCCGCTGCTGGCGGTAGATGACGGCCCGAGCCCGCTGCAATCGCAGATGATGACCGCCACCCTTGAAGGCTTGCCGGTCGCGCATCGCGGCGTAGACGTCATCCTCGGCGCCAACTTCCTGTTCAAGAAGAAGATCTTCCTCGACTACAGAGACCACGCGGTGTTCGTAGAGTAACAAGGGCTACCGCAAGCCGGGCTGGGATGCGCTTCAGCATCCCAGCCCCGCTTGCGTGGAGCGGGATCGGTTGACGTCAACCGAAGCGATCATCCTCTACGCTCACTTGCCCTGGGGTTTAGCCGGGCAAACTTTCTGTTTAGCTACGGAGTACTGCGTGGATCACCCCGGTCCGGTCCAGCACGTTCATGGCCACCTCGGATCCCATACGCCGAAGCACGACCGAGATTCGCGCGCTGCCCAGACTCAGGTTGTGCAGGGTAACTTCGCTCAGGAAAGGCGGCAGGCAGGGCCGGTCGAACACTACACTACACTCCGGCGGATCGAAGCTCAGGCCAAGGCAGGCGGCAAGCGCGGCATGCAAGGACGTGGCGGCCCAAGCCTGTGGAGAGCAGGCGACCGGATAGAATGTCGGACCCTGGCCGCGACGCCTGGCAAAGCCGCAAAACAATTCGGGAAGCCGGCGCAGATCCATGTAAAGCGCCGCATCAAACAGGCCGCTGAACAGGCGCTCGGCCTGCGGTTTGAAACCGTAACGCGCCATGCCGAGGGCGATCAGCGCATTGTCGTGGGGCCAGACCGAGCCGTTGTGATACGACATCGGGTTGTAGCGCAGCTCATTGGAAGCCAGGGTGCGAATGCCCCAGCCATTGAAGAAGCGGCTATCCATCAGGCTGGCAGTCAATGTCGCGGCCCGATCCGGTGTCGCCAGGCCGGTCAGCAGGAGGTGGCCGGCATTGGAGGCCCGCACCCGGCAAGGCTTGCCCTGCCCATCCAAAGCCAGCGCGTAGGTGCCCAGATCCTCGCACCAAAAAGCCTGTTCGAAGGCAGCGCGCAAAAATTCCGCGCGTGCCTCCTGCGCCGCCGCTTCCACCCCGTGGCCCAGCCTGCGGCCAATCGCCGCAGCTGCGCGCCGGGCGGCGAACACGTAGCCCTGCACTTCGCAGAGCGCAATCGGCCCCTCGGCCAGCGTGCCATCAGCGTGCGAGATACTGTCAAAACTGTCTTTCCAGCCCTGGTTCGCCAGCCCCTCCTCGGTCTGCCGGAAATAGCTGACGAAGCCACGCGGGTCGCGATCTGTATAGGCATCCATCCAGGCCAGAGCCGCCTGGACATGCGGCCAGAGCCCGGCCAGTGTCTCCACATCGCCAGTGCGGTCCAGATAAGCGCCCGCCAGCATCACAAACAGCGGCGTTGAATCGACGCTGCCGTAATAGCGGCGGAACGGCACCTCGCCGAGTTCGGCCATCTCGCCTTGGCGGGTCTCGTGCAGGATCTTGCCGGGCTCGGCATCCGAGGCGGCATCGGTGGTGGTCGCCTGGTTATCAGCCAGATAGCGCAGCACGCCGCGTGCCAGAGCCGGATCCATCCATAGCACGTTCAGCGCGGTGATCAGCGCATCGCGGCCGAAAGCAGTACTGAACCAGGGAATGCCGGCATAGGGATAAGGACCGGTCGGCTTTTCAGTGGTCAGCATGGTCAGGTCGCTGATGGCGCGGCGCATCGCCTCGTTGAAAACCTCGTTGGAGGTCTCGATCGCCGCAGCGCGCGCAGAACTTTGCCGGGTCCAGCGGCGCTGCTCCAGCATGCGCTTGAGGAAGGAGTCCGACGGCTTGTGTGGCACAGCTGCCTGGTCGCAGCTGATTTCGATGAAGATCAGCGCCCTGCCATGGGCGGGCAGATCGAGGTTGAACAGTGCGCGCCCTTCATCGATCCGGGCAGGTGCCGGATCGAAGCGCAATTCCGTCCAGCGGCGCCGCTGATCGAGACCGGTATAGGCAAGGGTGACAGATTCCGGCGTGACCTCGGCGGGCTCGTGGTTGCCATGGCGGGGGCGGGTCATGCCGCGCGCCTCGAACAAATCGGCAAAATCTGCGCCGTAGCGGATTTCCACCGGCAGACTATGCGGCTCGGCGTCAAAATTGCGGACCGAAATGCGCTCATGGCAAACGCCCTGCCACAGGAAGCGCGAGCGGCGGATATGGATCAGGTTGCTGGCCAGATCGCGCTCGGGCAGGTCCGGCGTGCTCAGGTCACAGGTCAGCGTGGCGTTGTCGTCGCGCAGGGTGGAACTCAGCAGGATCGGCCAACGACCGGCGACCAATAGCTCGAATTCCGAGAGAGTGCGGGTATCGTTGAAATACAGCCCCTCGGTGCCGCCTGGCCCTGGGCGAATATCGCCACGCTGATCGAACACGCCGAACATGTCGCCATGCTTCAGCGTGCGAAAGCGCTGCTCTATCAGCGAAATCTGGGCGGTGATCGCGAAATCGTCCGGCTGTGGTCCCGGCTGAGGTAAGGTGTCCATGAGATCTCCGCAGGCAAGGTCAGGGGATCGCAGTGCCGCCCGACCACACATAGCGCCGCGGCGCGCTTCGGTTCCCCGTTTGGGCTGGATGCAGCGTTGTGGAAAGAACGTTGGTGCATGCCACCGGGCCGCGTTGCCCTGTACTGGGCGCCTGGTCCGCCGACTTTTGCCTCGGCAAAAATTAGGTCTAGATAGGTGCGATGCGTATCCTGCCGGCTCTTCTGCTTAGCCTCATTTGTGTCACCGCCCAGGTGGCGTTCGCCCAGGTCAGCACCGACACCCACGCCCTTGACTCGCTACAGCCGCCGCCCCCTCCACCTCCCGCGAAGAAGAGCGCCGCGCGCCCGGCGGCCAAGCGCCCCAGCCACGCACATGGCCATAGTACGGCCACCCAACCGCTGGTGAAAGCCGCCCCGACTCTGCCGCCGGCGCCGCCTGCCAACCCGGTGATCGCCCCGCCACCCCTGGTTCTGCCCACCCATGCACCACCACCGCCGCCGCCAATTCCGGTCAAGCCCGATGCGCCCGGCGCAGTGATTTCCATCCCGGGGGGTACGCGCGTCACGTTTGGGCCAGGCATTTCCGATCTGAACCCGGCAACCTTGGCCGCCATTCGGCTGATCGCCGCCGAAGCCACCGCCAACCCGAACCTGATCATCGGCGTGACGGCCTGGGCGCCCGGCTCGCCAGACGATCCGTCCACGCCGCGCCGGCTCTCGCTGGATCGGGCATTGGCCGCCCGCGCGGTGCTGATCAATGCCGGCATCGTCTCAGAGCGTATCCGCACTGTCGCCAAGGGCATGACCGATATCGGCACCGCGCCGGCCGACCGGGTGGATATCATCAAGATGCCGCCAGTGACCGCGAAGCCGTAGAGGTGAAGGCCCTATGCCAAAGGCGTTCGGTCAGCGTTACATTCCGTTACTATCTAAAGCCGTAATGGGGCATGGCGGCAGCACGGGCTGCACAAAAGGGGCGTAGGCTCACCCGTTATGCTCAGCTTCGCATCCTATAAAGGCCACAGCTTGCCGGTTGAAGACCCGCAACGCGCTGCCCGGCTCCTCCTTATAGAGGACGACCCAGAGATCGCCGCCATGGTCAGCACGATGCTGACAGAGCGCGGCTACCAGGTGCTGCGCCTGCCAGACGGGCGGGAACTGGACCGGATGCTGAAGCGGGAAGCCATCGATCTGGTGATCCTGGATCTGATGCTGCCCGGCGAGGACGGGCTTTCCATCTGCCGCCGCCTGCGCCAGGCCCATGCCATGCCGGTGCTGATGCTGACCGCCCTGGGCGGCGAGGCAGACAGGGTGATAGGCCTGGAAAGCGGCGCGGATGATTATCTGTGCAAGCCCTTCGCCCCACGCGAGTTGCTGGCCCGGGTGCGCGCGCTGCTGCGCCGCGCCCGCTGGACCACTGCATCGCCGAATGACGAGCAAAGCTGCTTTGCCTTCGATGGCTGGGTGCTGGACATGCTGCGAATGAACCTGTTCTCGCCGGACCGGGCACAGGTGCCGCTCACCTCTGCAGAATTTGGCCTGCTCAGCACGTTCTGCCGCAAGCCGCAGGTTGTGCTCTCGCGCGAGAACTTGCTGGCGCTGATGCACAGCCAGCCGGCCGCCGTGTTCGACCGCGCCATAGATACCCTGATCGCCAGGCTGCGCCGCAAGATCGAAGATGACGTACGCGATCCGGTGCGGATCAAGACCGTGCGCAATGGCGGCTATATTTTCACCCCGATCGTGAGGGCCGCCGGCCGCGACGCGCTGCCGTGAAACTGCCCGGCAAACTCGGCGCCACCACGCAGACCCAGGTTGCGGCGGTTGTGGCCGGCTCCGTGTTGCTGGCGCATATGCTCTCTATCCTGGTGCTGTCGCTGATGTTTTATGCCCGCCCGGCCGAGCAGGTGCCGGCGATCGGCCGCGGTGCCGCGACCCTGCTCGGCGAGGTCTATGACGCGGATGCGGTTGTCCGCCCTGCCCTTCTGGCGGGCGCAGCACGGGCCGGCATCAAGCTGCGGGCCCTGCAACCGGATGAGGAACGCGGCTGCATCCAGATGGAGCGGCCCCCGGGTCCCTATGCACGGCATATGGAATCGGCGCCCGGACGAGGCCACACCAAAGTGGCTGTTTGCTCACCCGCTTTGGCCGATGGCGTGCAAACGGCGTTCAAGACCGCCGCAGGCACGTGGCTCGGGGTGATCGATTCGAATAATGCCCCGGTGATCCGCCGCGCGGAGCCAGGCCCGCGTTACGTGCCGCTGGTGGTTCTGGTGATCA
>Ga0116229_10004508_pt1 | contig 22821 bp, 16 predicted proteins | sample S1TSphgellanicum_3_FD_87313 | JGI IMG/M metagenome (GOLD analysis project Ga0116229, IMG submission 87313) | Host-associated microbial communities from peat moss isolated from Minnesota, USA - S1T2_Fc - Sphagnum magellanicum MG | ecosystem: Host-associated > Plants > Peat moss > Unclassified...
CCGTGGCGCGGGCAACGTGGCGACGCGCGGTCTTGAAAATCTGCACTTCATCGGTGGCACGCGCCAGATCCCGCGTCAGCGAATACAGCACCGCGATGCGTCGCGCATGATCGACGGCAGCATAGCCCCGTGAACGCAGTGCCGCCGTGAGTTCGCTGATCACGAGACCCACGAGCAGCATGGCGCCGACCGTGATGACCATTCTCGGCTCGGCGATGCGCAGCGAGAAGACCGGAGGCACGAACAGAAATTCGAACGCGACGGAGCCGCCGATGGCAGCCACGATGGCCGGTCCGCGCCCATCCCGTCCCGCCACCACGACGACACCGACCAGATACACCATCACGAGACTATCGAGCGCGACCCATGGCGCGAGCACCCAGGCAATCATCGAACTCAACGCGGTGACGAGAAGACTCGCGCCGTAGGATCGCAGCGCCCCGCCGTCCGGTGGGCCCGACTGCGCCGCACCCGGTCGTCTCGCCAACCACCGTAAGCCCCGACGTGCCCGCCGGCGCAGCGGAGTCACCCCGCCGACAGCCGGTACCCGATACCCGTCTCGGTCAACAAATAGACGGGATTCATCGGATCCGGCTCCAACTTGCGGCGCAGGTGCGTCATGTAGATATGAGTATAGTGAATGAACTGCGCTTTGCTCGGGCCCCAGACCTCCAAGAGCAGCCGCTCATGGGTAACCACGCAGCCGGCGTGTTGGACGAGCACCACGAGCAGCCGGTATTCCGTCGGAGTCAAGTAAATCCGCTGACCCCGAACGCTGACGAGGCGCCGGATCAGATCCACCCGGAGTTCTCCCGTTTGAAATGCGGCCGTCGCAACCGGTCGCTCACGCGCCGCCATGCGCCGCAGCGCGGCGCGCACGCGGGCGAGCAGTTCTTCGGGGACGAACGGTTTGGTCAGATAATCGTCTGCGCCCGCATTGAGCCCGGCGACCTTCTCCTGCAGGCGGTCGTGCCCGGACAGGACGAAAATCGGGATCGACGACCATTCCCTGACTCGGCGGATGAGATCGACACCATCGCCATCGGGTAGCCCGAGATCGACGACGATGAAGTGCGGCAACGCGTTGACCGCCAATTCGAGCCCGTCCTTGACCGTCTCCGCCTCGAGGGTCCGAAAACCGTTGCCGCGCAAGACGCTTCTGAGCAGACCGCGAACCCGCGGATCGTCTTCCACGACGAGAACGAGGGGCGAATCCTCTGGCATCACAGTCTGTCGCGGGCGAGCCATGGAGCCTTGAGTTCGAAAGAGTTTGCGTGCCGGAACGGTGAAATCGCTGTGCCATGAGGGTACCAGCCTTTCGCTGCCGGAGCGGACCAATCGCATGCGGTGCCGTGCTGCCGTGTCGTCCACCGCTCTCGGGACCGACGACTTTTAGATCCCGTGCGCCCTCGTGGTGCATATCGAGACGCCGACCCTCGGCGCAGGCGGCCGCAAGAACGGGTCCTGAGCGGCTTGATTCGTGCTCGACGAGCCGTTCTCCTGCGATTGACTCGGCAGCCGCCCGCTCACGCATCAGATAGGTGCGTTGCGCTCAAAGGACTGCACCCGGATTTTTTTGCGAGTTTTTTAGGCCGGATCTGGGAGGCTGCCGCGTCGAAGAGCCACTCGAACACCTCGAGTCATGGGAGACGATGAACGTGACGATGTTGCAGCGAATGACGACCCGGATGATGGTCGCCACGGGGATCACTGCGCTGATAGGCGCCGAATCGGTCAGGGCTGAATCGGCAGATCCAGGCTCGGGCGATCAACTCCAGGAAATCGTCGTGACCGCGGAAAAGCGCGCCTCGACGGTACAGACCACGCCGATGAGCATCGCCGCGGTCAGCGGCGAGGCCTTGCTCGATCGCGGTATCGCCTCCTTGGCCACGCTGGCACAAGGCACGCCGGGCGTGTCGTTGAAGAGTGAGGGGCCGAGCCAGACCGAGATCGAAATGCGCGGCATGACCTCGAGCGGCGGCAACTCCGCCACGGTCGGTTTCTACATCGATGACATTCCCCTGGCCGGACCCGCCAGCGCCCAGAATGGTCACGTGGTCATCGACCCGGATCTCTATGACCTCAATCGCATCGAGGTCCTGCGCGGACCTCAAGGCACGCTCTTCGGGTCGGGTTCGATGGGTGGCACGGTCCGACTGATCACCAACCAGCCGAACCTGACGGACGTGCAATCGACGGCGCAGAGCGTGCTCTCGGGCACCGACGGCGGCGGGTTCAATCACAAGGACAGCTTGATGGTGAACATCCCCCTCATCAACGACAGCTTGGCGCTGCGGGTGGCGGGCACCGAGAATTATACGAGCGGCTGGATCGACCGAATCGTGGTCGACCCCTTTCCGTTGGCCGTCGGCAACCCGGTCGGCAGCGTGCGCGGCGATGTCGCGAATGCCCCGATCTCGGCTCGGTATCCGGGCTCCAATGCGTATCAAACCTACACGCTGCGTGCGACCCTGCTGTGGAAGCCGTCGGACGATCTGACAATCACGCCGACCTACTTCCACACGACCAGCACGCAAAACGGGATCGGTGCCTATGACAGCGATCCCGGTACGCTGACGCACTACCAGCCTTTCAACATTGCCGAACCATTGACCGATTCGCTGTCGGCCTACAGTCTGACCATCAACTACGCGTTCTCGGCGTTCGACGTGACCTCGAGCACCGCACGTTGGAACCGCTACTCGACGCAGGTGGAAGAGGCCAGCGAAGCCTTCAACAATCCACTCGAGGCCATCACCTATGCCTCCAACTATGGTCTTCCCAACCCGGGCTTCTACGGTCCCGGCGGATCCGGGCCGGAAAGCGGTGCCGAGACCGATCCGTCCCATCAGCTCACCGAGGAGCTGCGCCTGACTTCCAAGGGCGATGACAGCCTGACCTGGGTGACCGGTCTTTACTACAGTGATTTCTATTCGCTGTGGCAATTTGCGGGGTCCACGCCGAACTACGGCTCGTTCATGGACTTAGGCACGCTCGCTCCGGCGACCACGCCCAACTGGTTCGATGCCTACTCCCCCACGACACTCAAACAGTTTGCGGGCTTCGGCGACGTCACGTATGCGCTGACCGATGCCTTGAAGGTCGATGTCGGCGCGCGCGTGAATCACTACGATTATCACTTCTCGTCGTGCATCAGCGGCTGGGGATCGGGCTATGGCGCCGCCACGCCGTCCTGCTCCGGTCTGATCTCGCTCGCGTCCACGAGTTTCAACCCGAAGTTCAATCTCGCCTATACGTTCAGCCCCGATCTGATGGCGTATGCGACCGTGGCGACCGGGTTCCGCCCCGGCGGCGGCGACGCGGTGTATCCGACCACCGGTGCGGCCTGGGGCCCGGCCTTTCAGCAGCAGAATTACACGGGCAACAAATGGCCTAGCACCTACGCGCCGGATCGTGTCGTGAGCTACGAGATCGGCGAGAAAGCCCGGTTCCTGGATCGTCGGCTCACGGTGGACGTGAGCCTCTACTATGAGGATTGGCGCAACATCCAGCTCGAGGCGTATCCGAACGACTGGGCGCTGAACATCAACGGCAACGGCGCCTCGATCTACGGTACCGACATCGATATCGTCGCTGAATTGGGTGCGGGATTTCAGCTCGAATTCGCGGCCGGGTATCTGTATGAATATCTGGAGGGGGGCCCACACTGGGTGATCGCACCGATCCACAAGCTGCCGGAGGTGGCACCGGAGAACGGCACCTTGTCTCTGAACTACTCCAAGCCGTTCGGCAACGGGTATACCTTCACGGCGCGCGTGGAGAATTCCTATACCGGCTCGAAGTATTCGATATTCTTCTCGAATCCTTACGAATTCGTGGGCACCTACCGTCAGCTGCCCGGCTACGATCTCGTCAATCTGCGCTCGGGAGTGAAATTTCACGACCGGTGGAGCGCCACGGCGTTCATCAACAACCTCACCAACAAGCATGCGCAGCTCGAGAGCATGTTCACCGAGAATGAGCCGCAGCCGAGCTTTACCCGCATCGAGACCAACCAGCCGCTGACGGGGGGCGTCGATCTGACCTACAAGTTCTGATAGGACCCCCTCGTGTCAATGGGCACTCCTTCCTCTCAGGCCTACAAGAGCTCAAGCCCTTTACCTACAGACATCGTCTCGCTGCGTGGCTGAAATGCGACACCGAAGATAGACGCATCCCGCAGCAATTCGTTTGTGCTCGGCTAGCGCCCCCGTTGGGGGATTGCCGTGTCGCAGCAGCGCTGATGCATCCATCGAGGTGTTGGTTTTTTCCATACAACGGAACCGAAAGATATGCATCGTGTCATGACCTTGAGTTTGTCGGCAGTCGTCGGATCGGCCTGTGCCACGGCCTACGCGGACCCCGCGCCTTCGGAGGCGCCGTCTCTGTATGTGGTACCGATGGCCCAGTACGGACTACAAAACAGCGATCCTGAACTGAAGGATAATTTCGGCTATCAGGCTGGAATCGGCGTCAATCTCCCGCGATCTTGGGCCGTCGAGGGCAATTTCAGCCGCGGCGTGTTCGATGTCAAGGGAACCGACGGTACGCGGCGTCTCGACGCTTACACCGTCGACGTGATCAAGAAGTTCTTTCCCGCCGACATCATGGAAAAGATATTCCTCAATCCCTACGTCCTCGTGGGCGGCGGTGAATTGACCGACACGTCGAGCTATCCCGACTATCACTACACGTTCCACACCTTTACCGCCGAGGGGGGCTTGGGCCTGCTGACCGGCCTCGGCCGTCAGGATGGTTCGACCCGGGTGCAGCTGCGCACCGAAGCGAAGTACCGAGTGGAATGGGCGAATCCCAGTCTGTATGGGGTCAAGGAGCCGTCGGGTCTGATCCTCGGGGTCGGCCTGCAATTGAACTTCGGCGCTCCGGACGACCGGCCGCCGAAGATCGTGACGAACGAAGTGGTGCGCGAGGTTCGAGTAGAGGTACCGGCACCCGCGCCGCCTCCGCCGCCGCCCCCACCCCCGCCGCCGCCGCCCGAACGCGTCGTCCTGCACGGCGTCACCTTCGCGAACAATTCGGCCGAGCTCGTGCCCGAGGCGGAAGGCGCGCTGAACGCGACGATCGCGTCGCTGAAGGCTTTCCCGAACCTCACGATCGAAGTGCGCGGCTACGCCGACAGCAATGGGACGCAGGCGTTTAACCTGAAACTCACGCAGCGGCGGGCCGAGGCCGTGATGAATTACCTGAAATCACACGGCTTGACCAATCCGATCAGCGCGAAAGGCTACGGCAAGGAGGATCCGATCGCGGACAACGCGACCGCCGAAGGCCGACTCGCGAATCGCCGGGTGGAGCTACACTTCAGCGGTGAGCCGACGGGGAGCAGCGGCACGTAAGACTAGCGCGCGTAAGTCTAGCGCGCGACGAAGGCGCGCTCGACGACGTAATCCCCGGGCTCACCGACATGCGCGGAGATCTTGAATCCGCGCGCGTCGAGCAGCGCGGACAAGTCGCCGAGCATCGCCGGGCTGCCGCAGATCATGACCCGATCGACGCTCGGGTCGAGCGGCGGCAGATCGATGTCCGCGAAGAGCTTGCCCGATTCGATGAGCGCGGTGACGCGGCCCTGATAACGGAAGCGTTCGCGGGTCACCGTGGGAAAATACACGAGCTGGTTCCTCACCTTCTCGCCCAAGTACTCGTGATGCGTGAGCTCCCATTCGATGTAGTCCCGATACGCGAGTTCGCTGCGGTAGCGGACGCCGTGCACCAAGATGACCTTGTCGAAGCGTTCATAGACCTCGGGATCCTTGATGAGGCTCATGAACGGCGCCAACCCGGTGCCCGAGCTCAACAGGTACAAGCGCTTGCCGGGCTTCAAGTCGTGAAGCAGCAAGGTGCCGGTCGGCTTGCGGCTCACCAGAATCTCGTCGCCCGGCTTGATGTTCTGCAGGCGCGACGTCAACGGCCCGTGCTCGACCTTGATGCTCAGGAACTCAAGAAAATCCTCGTGATTCGCGCTCGCGATGCTGTATGCCCGCAACAACGGCTTGCCCTCGATGAGCAAACCCAACATGAGGAAATGTCCGTTCTCGAACCGCAAACTCGGGTCGCGAGTGGTCGTGAAGCTGAAGACGGTGGGACTCCAATGATGGACGCTGAGAACGCGTTCCGTGCCGATCGCCGCCATACGCTGAAAACTCGCCGCGTTCGAAGCTCGAGAGGATACCGCCGACGGCCGCATGATGCAGGCCACACAACGGTCAGGTCAAGGTGCGCGCGGCCGCCGCGCAAAATTGCGCGTACGCGGATTGAACGGTCTCGACGATGTATTTCACCTGATTGCGCGACAGCTCCAAGGCGTCGGCGATTTCCTCCTGGGTCCGACCTTCGATGCGCATCGCGAGCACGAGCATGAGCCGTTCGTTCTTTCGGGAAATGGATTCCAGCCGCTTGCGCTCGGCCTCGGCACGGCCGCGCGTCGCTGCTTGATGATAGGCCTCCTCCGCGTCGAGCAGCGGTTTGCGCAGATACTCATAGAAGCGCTCGCAGAAGTCCTCGTCGATGTGCTCGCTGGCGGGATCGACGGCGACCTCGGCCAGCACACCGCCGACGCCGATGGCCGCCGACGACGACCGGCTGCCGTCCGCGCCCTCCTCCGGCCAATCCGACTCGTCCATCGCATACACCGGCGTCATCGACGACAGGCCGGCGGTGCCGAGTTCCTCGGCGCCGCCCGGCGCATATCCGGTCCCGCCGCGTTTCCGGCGGCCGCGCGCCTTGCACTCGTCCAGGTACAGACTCTGCGCAATGTCGAATAGATAACCATTGGTCGGAACGCGCAGCAGTGGCAGCGCTTCGACCACGGTCCACGAGCCGTCGACGAAGCGCAGCAGCTGACGCTCGCGCGATTCGGGGTCCGCGGATCCCACCGGGGTTTGGGCTGCATCGTGCCGGGCGGCTGCATCGCGCAGGGCGACGGCAAACTCGCGCAGCACGACGTATTCCGGGCAAGGCGCTGCCTCATCCTCGTGTGTCTGAGGGTCGCCATCGGGTGTCCGACTGTCGCCGATGACTTGCGTGCGCACCGTGTCGACGAGGTGGCAGCCTTGTCGCTGCAGCGGTGCAATGCCGTCCGCCAGCACCTGAATTTGCGACTTGAAATCGCCCGCGGCGGCATCCGGAGTGAAGCTCATGCTGGATTGTCGGAAGCCGCCGACCTCCCCGATCCAACGCTGCACCTGCCGAACGTGGAACGGCCCGAGATCGAGGGGCTCGATTCGCGACAGGGCCGACCCGACCGACGCCGAGGCCTGCCGACGCTCCCGCCCCACGCGAGCGAAAAATTTGAGCAGCGCATCCACGGCGATCTGTTCGCAATCGAGATCCGGCAAGCTGGACCGACGAGCGAGATATCGGACCAATTGGGTCGAGGCCTGCGCGTAATAGCGCTTGAATGCCAAGTCGAACCGGCGCTCGTCCGCTTCCGCGAGCCAATCGTAGAGCAGTCGATCCAACTGCGTGACTGTCGCGTGCATCGAAATACCGGTGAAAGCCGCAGGATGAAGCGTCGAGACTCACAATGCCCCCGGAACCGTTGAAACACAAGTCAGTCCCGACTCTCGGCCAATGCTCGCGTGCTTATGTTCAGTCGGGCGAGAGCCCTCCGTCCCTCGCAGTGTCCGGGGCGAGCACTCCCGTCGCGGATGCTCGCCCCGGCACTCGGACCGTCAGATCCTGCGCCTCAGTGGCAGACGCGGCGGGGCACGAGATAGGTCACGCCCGTGAAGGCATTCACCACGGGCACCGAGACCAACCGGCAGACCGGCACGACGACCACGGGAGCCGCCACGACCGGAGCCGCCACGACGGGAGTGGCGACCGCGACGGGTGCTGCCGCGACTGCGGCGGGTGCGACGGCGGGTGCGTCCGCCGCGGGCGCCACGGGAGCCGCGACCGCCGGCGTCACCACCGGTGCCACCGCAACCGGTGCGACGACGGGCGCCACGACCGGGGCCACGACCAGCCGCGTGCCGAAAAAGATGGCCGCGTTTGCGGTGTTCATCGAACCGACGGCGATCGCCGTCAGGGTCAGCGCTTTGAGCAAAAGGGATTGCGTGTTCATCTGTGATCTCCTTCAGTGAGGTTGTTGGGTTTCAGAGCGGTCACCGTCCGGGGTCCGCCCTCGATCACATAACGACGACTGTCGCGAGATTGGTGAAAAAAAGTTCCGCCGACCCCCGCGACATCGGGTCGACCGGGTGCGCCTCAATCGGCCTCGGGCGCTTCGAGCTTGACCTTTCCCTGGGCAAAGTCGGACGCCGTGATCTCGATGCCTGCCGGCAGAATGCCGATCGCCTTGCCTTCGGCATCGAATTGACCGAGTTCGAACCGCTCGTGGGCATTCCAGAGATACACCGTCTTGCCCTGTACGTCGGCGATCAGGGCGGGTGGACTCGTCACCAACACGCCGATCGATGACGGCTCACCATCGCGGCCCTCGTCATAGGCCAAGCTGATGCGAAACCCGCGCGGGGTCGTGATCTCGGGCGGGAGCGACTCGTCGCGATCGGACGCGGCGAGCAGTTGCAACACCTCGAAACGTCCTTGCGCGGCCCGGGTACCGGCCACCGCCGTGGACAACTCGCGTTGCGCCCGAATCGCCTCGTCGCGAGCGTGCCGCGCGGCTGCCAGCAATTCCTGAAACCGCTCGGGTGTGAGACTCGCGGAATTCAATCGCGACGACAGCCAGCGGCTGAATTGATTGAAGTCCGGCAATTTGAGTGGATTCGACATGGCGCGTGGCTTCCTGAATAGATCGAGTCTAGTGGCAGAACCGTCGCGGCACCAGGTAAGCGGACCCCGCCAAGGCGACGCACACCCCCCGCCCGTGACCGCTACCCCCGGGGGGCGGGGCCATCGGCACCGCGGTTACCCACCTAACGACGTCGCCGAAACCCTTGGTGAAAAATAGTGTCCGGTCGCGATCATCGCGCCGCCGGCAACAGTTTCCCCTGCCACTTGGCCGATTCCTGAGGGCGGCCCCACCCGGCATACAGATCCCGCAGGGCTCGATAACCGTCCTGGGTGCTCGAATAGCCCGCCCCTCGCGCCGCCTCGAGCGCCGAGACGGCCGCGAGCAACAAGGGTTCCGCCTCGTCGTAGCGATGCAGTCCGACCAAACATTTGCCGATTTGTTCGTCGGTCACCTGCCGGCGCCAATCGACGTCGTCGGTGCCGGATCGCTGCAGCGTCGCCACCCGGCGCAGCGCCTTCAAACCCTCCTCGCCATGGCCGCTCTGGCAGGCCGCCGCGCCATAGACGTCCCAGCCCGTCTGGGAGTAGACGTGATCTTCCCCCGCCACCGTCGACATCCGCTGGGCTGCCGGCAGTGCCATTGCCATGGCTTCCTGGTAGCGCTGCTGTCTCAGGAGATTGTGCGCGACCCCCTGTTGCGCCAACAGCGTGCTGATATGGTCGGGACCCGCTACGCGCGTGTAGGACTCGACCAATTCCCTCAAGATCGGCTCCGCCGCGGGGGCCTGCCCATTTTCTTCGAGGGCTCCGGCATAGTTGTACTCGGCCGTCAGCAAGTCGGGATGATCGTGCGGCAATAACTTGCGCAGCAAATCGACGGCACGCTTCATGTACTCGGTCGCTTCCGTGTACCGACCCTCGTTCAAGTACAACACACCGAGATTCGCAATGGGATCCACGGCCGAGGCCGATGCCGCGAGCCTCGCGCCGCCGCGTTGGTAGACGGCAATCGAGCGCTTGTACAGGGCTTCGGCCTCCTTCTCCCGGGAGTCTTGATAAGCCGCGCCCAGATCGTCGAGCGCGACCGCCAAGGGCTTCTCGGCACCGGCCTGATGCTCGACCACCGCGATGGCCTCCTGCAGGGCGGTCTCCGCGTCGTGGTCGCGTCCCGACATCATCAGCAATTCTCCGCGGGTCGAGAGAGCCGCCGAGAGTTCCGCCGCGCCGCCACCCTGGGACCGCAGCAGCGTCAGTGCGCGATCATTGGCGGCAAGGCCCTCGGCATAGCGGCCGAGCCCCTCGTCGGTCTCGGCGACCAGGCTCAGCATCGAGGCCGCGACCAACGGTTCGCTGCGCGTCAGGGGTTCGATCTCCTTCGTCGAGGCATCCAACAATTGCGCCACGGTGATGTCGCGCTTGCCGCCGCGCGGATCGGCGGACTTGAGCAGCCCTTCGAGAAACTCGCCGCGCCGCGCCGTCATCTCGCGCGCCACCTCGGCTTTGCGCGCCTGGAGTCCGAACGCCACCGCGCCCACGACGACACCCACGGCAAGGACCGCGATCGCGCCGATGGCGATGCGCCGAATGCGCCGGGTGCGCCGCACGCGCCGCCGCGAGCGCGCGATGAAATCACCGACCGAGTCGGGCAGCACGACCCCGGCGACCTCGAGCCTCTCGAACGCGGCGAGCTTGTCCGCCGCCGCGAGCCAATCATCGGACATCCCGTGTTGCTGCCAGGATTGAGTCTCGCGCTGGGCGAGATCGCGCGTCTGCATGAGCCCGGTTTCCCGCTGCAACCACGCGGTCAGAGCCGGGAGCGTCTGCAACAGCGTATCGTGCGCGAAGGCGACGACGGCCTCGCCGCCGCGCTGATCCGCGACGCACAGCCGTGCCGCGATGAATCGCTGCAGGAGATCGAATTGCGCCGGGTCGCCGCTCAGTTCCGACAGGCGCGCATAGCGTCGGGTCGCGTTGCCGAGATCGTCGACGCTCACGAGGCTGCGAAACAGGCGCTGGGCCGCGCGCTCGGAGTCCTCGCCCTGCCCGGAGAGAATTCGTTCCGCCGTGGTCGCGATGCTGCCCGAGAGACCGCCGAGCGCTCGATAGGCGGCGACGGTGAGCATGTTGCCGGAGCGTTTCTGATAGAGCTCGTTCAGCGTGAACTGCAGCATCGGCAGCCCGTCTTTCTCCCGATACGCATCCTCGCGCAGCGTCTGATCGAGGGGCTTGCCATCCTCGCCGATCTCGAACGTCAAATCCGCGGCCCGCGCGGGGCGCATGATCACCGCATCGAGCGCCGTGCCGCCGAGCGTGGCGAGGTAGCGCTGGCCTTCATTCGCGCCGAACACTTCGCGCAGCGCCTCGTACCGCTTGAGCAACGGCATCGCATCCGCACGGATCGACGCCAGCGTCCACACGCCCTCGGTTTGCAAACCCACGAGAAACCGTCCGAACGACTCGATCATCGCCTCCGGCAGGCCGCGCACCAGAAGTTCCTCGAATTGATCGATCAACCACACGAAACGCATCTCGGGCGGCCAGCGTTTGCGCCGTTCTGCCGCGAGCTCCGCAAGTGTGCTGAAGCGGGATTCGCGCCATGCACCGCCGAGCTCGGGAAATCCGCTCCAGACCTCGGCGATGGACTCGGCGAATTGCGCCTCGCCGACCGCTGCGCCCGAGCCCAAGAGCCCCGGACGCCAGATGGCCCTGCCCACGCCCGCGCTGATGCGCTGCCGACGCAGCGCCTCCTGGACTTCCTCGGACTGGAACCGCGGCTCGACCAAGGCCGGCAAGACGCCCGCCCGCAGGAAGGAACTCTTGCCGCTGCCGCTCGCCCCTTCCACGAGCAGCCCCGGCGCGCCGCCGCGTTCACGGCGCAGCAATAGCTGCACGACCTCGCGAACCTCGGCGTCACGGCCGAAGAAGATCGCGTGATCCGCATAGTCGAAGTGCTCCAATCCGCGGAAGGGATTGCGCAGATACACCTTGTCGAGCGCGTAGCCCAAGTATCTCAACGCATCGTCGAGATGCTCGACGGGAATCAGCTCGATGTGAGCTGGCAGGCGATCCCCGGGGCGCGACTGTGCGACCGCCTCGGCGTCCGCGGCCGGGTAGAAAATGATTGCGCGGGCACCGTCGGCGAGATCAGCGACCGCGGCGGCCAGCTTCGCCGCGGTGTGCTCGACGGACAGAACGCTGCCGTCCGCGCCAAGGATACCGGTGGCGGCAATCAGGGTATCCTTGAGCGCCGCGAGCTTCCATTTGCCCGTGATCAGCGCGAGGGCGAACAACAGATCGCTGCTGCGGCCCCGCACGCTTTGCAGCGACTCCGCGACCTCGTATTCGACGGTCAGCTGAGCGCGCACGATTCCCTCGCCGCGCAGGATCCGATACGCGAGTTGTCCGGCGGTCCGCGCCGACTCGAACAACAGGTCGTTGCGGACCGGTCGGAAGTGCACCGACAAGCTGTCGGGACCTGGGAACTCGCGTAGCAGGCGGATGCCGAGCGGTGTGCAAGCGGCTTTCCCCTGACCGTCGACGAGCAACAGCCGATACACCATGACTACGGCCTCAAGGATCCTGCACCGGAGAACTCCCCTCTATCAGGCTATACTGTGCCACAGGAAAATACTGAACGGATGCCGGAATGGATCTCCCTGAGCTGAGCTGAGCTGAGCTGAGCTGTGCCGTGGCGTTCCGCTTCGCGAGTGAGCGGCGCCTTACTGCGCCGTTCCGCAGAACCTCGAGATCGAACGCCTGCGCATGGTCGCGACGGTGGACACAAACGCCATCCGGGACACGCTGGTTTGAACCGGTACCGCCGGCAGGTCTTCGTCGGCGATGTCGACCTTGCCGCGGTCGCCGTCCCGCCGATCGAGCGCGGTGATGCGCACCCGGCGAAACGGCGCCGCCACGCCGGCATGGATCCTCGCCTGCTGAATGACCTGTAATCGTCTCTGCGTCAAGAGGCTGGTTCGTTGCAGCACCCAATCGCCGCTCTCGGGAGTGTATTGGTCGATGACGATCCAATCCCCACTGCCTGACTGAACTTGGTGGCTCACTGCGATGAGCTGATGGGTCGAGTAGCGCATGGTTGCGGTCTCCAGCGGAATCCACCGGCTCACCTCCGCGGTAAATTCCACCTGGTCGACATACCCGCACCAGGTGTGTCCATCCTCTCTCAAGAGCAGCCAATAGCTGTCTTCGATCCCCGTCGCACGCGCGCAGGACCCCCATCCGGCCAGGACGAGAACGACCATCGTGACGGTGATCCGGGCCTTCGAGCGCCGACGAGGCGTCACTCGGCGCACGCGGTTCACGGCGGCTCGAGCAGCCGCGGTCCCGCTCCCTCCTCGGAAAGATGATCCCAGGCGTTGCGCAGCCGACATACCTTCAGCGACAGGCACCCACAGCCGATGCAACCATCGAGCTCCCGGCTCAATGTCGTCAGCGTGGCGATCCGGCGCTCCAAGTCGGTCCGCCATTGTCTCGACAGGCGCTTCCAGTCCGCTGCGGTCGGTGTGCGACCGCCCGGCAGCGAGTCCATGGCCTTGCGGATCGTCGCGAGCGGCAACCCGAGACGCTGCGCGACTTTGATGACGGCAACGCGGCGTAGCACGTTGCGACCGTAACGTCTCTGATTTCCCGCCGTACGCCACCCTCGTATCAGGCTCTGGGCTTCGTAAAAATGGATCGTGGAGATGGCCACGGCACACCGCGCGGCCACCTGCCCGGCGGACAATGGCCGCTCGTACTCTTCCGGCGTGATTCGGGGCATGGGCTTGACCTCAAGTCTACTTGAGGTTTTACGCTTGGGTGGTTGAGAATTCAAGCGCCGAACGCGGCGCGTCGATCACCGGATGTCGCTCAAAAATGGAACGTCGTGCACACTGAAGCTCGTCCACGGTACCCCCTCGCCTTGCTGCTGTTGAGCAATGTCTGCGCGAGCGCATCCTGGGGTATCCTGACTCCGACGATCATTGCCGGCTGTCTCGGCCGCGGCAGCAGCACGCTCGTGATCGGCGTTCTGACCAGCATTTGGGCGCTCCCGTTTCTGGTTGCCGCGCCGGTCTATACGCGCATCGTGGGACGGATCCGCGCGAAGCCCGCCCTGCTGGTCGGTATGTCGGCCGACGTGGTCTGCGTGTGGCTGTTTCCCTTGGTTCCGCACGACTGGGCGTGGATCGTGCTGCAGATCGTGAGCGGGGCAACGCTCGGGCATTTTTCTCTGATCACCGAGGCGTGGCTCAATCTTTTCTCGACCGATCGGTCACGTGCGCGCGTGACGTCGCTGTATGGAATTCTCCCGGCGATAGGCTATGCCCTCGGTGCGGGCATCTACGCGCTCGTCGGATATCAAGGATACGCCCCCTATCTCGCCGCCTCCGCCGCCATGGCCGTCGGCATGATACCGATCCTGCTGATGCCCCAGGAGGCGTCCGATATCGTGCAGGGCGGCGAGGAGCGGCTGCGGCACGCGTTCGGACGGGCGCCCCTGCTGCTCGGCGTCGCCGTGCTCGCCGGAGTTCTCGAGATGGTTCCCTGGAGCCTGATGCAGGTGTACGCGATCGACAACCGGTGGCCGCTGCGTGCTGCCGCGTTCGCATTGCCGATCTTTTATTGGGGACAAGTATTGCTCACCTATCCGATTGGATGGATCGCGGATCGCAGACCGAGACGACAGGTATTGCTCGGCACGAGCGCGGTGGCCGTTCTGTGCATGGCGGCGATGATGCTGCTTGCCCGTACACCCGCGCTCTGGGCGGTCGTGTTCCTGACCGGCGGGATTGCCACGGCGACCTACACCTTGGGTCTTGCCATTCTCGGACAGCGGTTCGATGCCAGTCATCTCGTCAGCGCGAACGCCGCCTTCATGGCCTGTTACGGTCTCGGCACGATCTTAGGCCCCCCCGCGGTCGGCGTGCTGATGGATCGCTGGGGCCCGCAGGTCTTTCCCGCCGCCCTCGGCTGCGTCAGCGCCTCAATTTTCTTCTGTGCATCGGCCGCGCGGCGCGAATGGCAGCCGCGCGAGCCTTCGTCGATTCAGTAGCGAGGGTGGACTCAGTAGCGAGTCACGATCGATATCTGCTTGCCGGCCGCGAGCACATTGAATCTCGCCAGATCAAAGGACGGTGGACCCATGAAGCCGATGGCGTTGTTCGAAATGCCGTAACCCTCCTTGGGATAGCCGACGAAGTTCGTGTCCATTTTGCCGCTCTTGTTTTCATCGTGCATGATGCTCACCGCATACGTGCCCGGTGCGACCGAGAATGTCGTGGTCACGATACCGCCGACCGCCCGGTTCGCGTCGATGGCCACCAGCGTTCGATCCGCTTTCGTGTCCTTCCGGAGAAAGCCGTCGGACGACCGCCAGAGCTGTATCAAGATCTGCCCTTTATCGTTGCGGATTCCCGACACCGACACCACGAGCGTCGTCGCGGGCGCCGTGTCAGGCAATCGGGTGATGTCCGTCGGGGTGATGTCCGCCGCCGGCGTTTCGGCGACAGCCTCGAGGCCGGCGAAGACGAGACTCAACGCAATGACTGACGAGCGGGCGATGCCCGATGCGCGGGTAATGACTGATGAACGGATCATACTTTTTCCTCGGACTGTCGCCCGGAAGATAGACCCTCGAGATCGTCGCGTCCGTACGCTGAGGCACCAACGTTGAACCGATCCACCACGGGCGCGATGGGCGTGACCGCGGCCGGAACGCCACGCGGACCTTGCGGACCGAACACGGCGCGCGGATCGGGCGCGACCCAGAGCAGCGCCGGGTAGAGGATTGCCGGCAGTACGAGGGCTGCGAGCAGCGAGAGATCGAGATCCCCGGCGTAGCGGCCGAGCCAGCCCACGAAATGACCCGGCATATTGACCATCGACAACGCGAGCGCCGCGGAGACCAGCCAGGCAACGATGCCCGGCAAATTCCAACCCCCCTGGAACCAATACATTCCGCCGCGCTGTCCGCGATTGAACACCTGCATGTCCTCGGGCACGTACCAGCCACGCCGCACGAAGTAGCCGATCATCATGACCACCATCCAGGGTGTCGTCATCACGACGATCAGCGAGACGAAGGTCGAGATGGCATCGACCAGGTTGAAGGCGAAGCGACCGACGAAGATCAACCCGATCGAGATGCTGCCGATGAATAGCGTCGCCTGCGGCCGGCTCAGGCGCGGAAAGACGCTGGAGAAATCGAGGCCCGTGCCGTAGAGCGAGGTCGTGCCGGTCGACATGCCGCTCAGGATCGCGAGGATCAACAACGGCACGAAGAATGCCGATGGTGCCACCGCGATGAGACCGCCGGTGTAATCGACCTGGACGAGATAATTCGGCACGAGCCGGGCGATGATGGAGGTGGTCATGAGTCCAAACACGAAAGGCACCAGACTCAAAGCTTGTGCGACGAGGGACATGACCACCAAACCCCGGCCGGGCGTGTCGCGCGGCAGGTAACGCGACCAATCCCCGAGGAACGCACCGAACGAGATCGGGTTGGCGAGCACGACGAGCGCCGCGCCGACGAAGGCCGGCCAAAAGCGGGCATCGCCCCAGTCGAAACCCGCGCCGGCATAATGCACGTCGAATGCCGGATAGAACGCGACAAAGCCGACCGCGAACAACACCGAGGCGCCGATCACCGCAATTTTGTTGACGAGCAGCATGAGACGAAAGCCGTAGATCGCGACGATGAGCACGGCGAGCGCGAACGCGCCGTAGGCGGCCGCAAAGCTGAGCTCGGTCGGATGCCACCCGAACACGCGCCGCGCCGCGCCGACCAGCGCATCGCCGCTCGCCCAGACGCTGATCGAATAAAAGGCAACGGCCGTCAGCAGGCTCAGGAACGAGCCGAGAATGCGGCCGACGACGCCGAAGTGCGCGCTAGAGGACACCGCGTTGTTGGTGCCGGTGAGCGGACCGAACAGCGCCATCGGTGCGAGCACGAGCGCGCCGACGAGCACACCGACCACGGTGGCGGCGAGTGCCTGCCAAAACGACAAGCCGAAGATGATCGGAAAGGCACCGAGCACGGCGGTCGCGAGAGAATTCAAGCCGCCCCACTCGATCCGCATGAAGTCCCAGAGTGTTGCCGTGCGATCGGTATCGGGGATGGATTCGATGCCGTGCTTCTCCACGACGGTGACGCTAGCGGCAGCCACTGTCGATTGCAAGCGCTGCCTCTGCCACGAATCGGTGCACGCAAAGCGCTCGATGCATGCTTTGGGTGCAATCCGCCGCATGCGTCGACTTTCATCGTCATTCACGCGGATATCGAGTGATGCATCGGCGGCGCATCGGCCGGATACTCGAGGCTCGATCGGTCAGGGATGCGGGAGAAACGATCATGACAGACATGGGGAACCGTGCACATGCGCGGCCGGTCAGGTCGCTGCGTGCCGCGGTCCGACGGGCGCTGCTCGTCGGCGCCGGCACCGCCGTCATCGCCCCTTTCGCGGCGGGCGCGGACTCGAACGGCAACCCGAATTCCCTGGACGAGGTGGTCGTCACCGCGAACCGCCGGCAGGAGAATATCCTCGACGTTCCCTACAGCATCTCGGCCATCTCGGGCGACACCCTAGAGCAGAGCCACGTGCAAACCCTGTCGGATTTGAGTCACCTGATCGCGGGCCTGTCGTTCGTCGATCAGGGTCCGACCAGCCGGAGCTTTTTCGTGCTGCGCGGGATCAACGCGGATTCGACCAGTGAATCGCCGATTCTCGGTTCCGCGGGCACGGTGCCGCCGGTATCGACCTACATCGGCGAGACGCCGCTGTTCCTGTCGCTGCACATCGACGATCTCGACCGCGTGGAGGTGCTGCGCGGGCCGCAAGGCACGCTGTACGGATCCGGCTCGCTCGCCGGTACGATTCGGCTCATCCCGAAACAACCCGACCCCAGTGCCTTCGCAGGTTACGTCGAGGCCGATGCCGGGAATCTCGCCGTGGGCCATCAGTGGAACGACAGCGTCGACGGCATGCTCAACCTGCCGATCAACGACGTCTCGGCGCTGCGCATCACGGCGGGTCGTGAGCATTATGCCGGCTTCATCGACGAACCCTACGTGGTCAAGCTTGGGCCCGCGAGCACCGCTGTCAACAGCCCGGTCGGCCTCCCCGTGTCGGGGAATCCGAACAATCCGCTGTTCGGGCCCGAGGTGTTCTCGGGAGTCAACGATGCGGACGTCGCCGACGTCTGGCAGACGCGGCTTGCGTATCTGTTCAAACCCTCCGAGGATTTTTCGGCCCTCGTCACCTACTACCACCAGAACGACATGACTCGAGGCGTGCAGGCCGTCTCACCGTACTTCAAGGGCGGCAGCGTGGATTATCCCCCGGGTCAAAACCCTTTCTACAGTGCAGGCTACCCGGTGTCCTTTCCCACCGGCGGCGTCGTGTTCCCGGCCAATGGCACCTACGACGCGAACGATGGCGTGTTGCCGGTCAATGATCGCAAGGCCGACCTCGGCACGGTGGATCTGTCGTTCGGGTTCGGTTTCGCGACGTTCAGTTCGTCGACGTCGTACTATGAGGACAAGGGCAACGACGTGTCCGATGGAAGCCCGTTCATCGCCAAGACGCCCGGCATCTATGGCTTCATGCCGCGGGTGGTCGACTACGAAGCGGACTACGACACGCAGAAGGGCTTCGTCGAGGAACTGCGTCTGGTGTCCTCGGTGGGCACCCATCCTCTCGACTATGTCGTCGGCCTCTTCTTTCAACATCTGCAGGGCCAGAACGGGCAGCAGCAATGGCTGCCCGGCCAGACATTCTTCGGCAATCTCGCTGGCGTGCCGGGGTCGGACCAGGCGGAGGGCGACGTGAATTACATCGTCGCGAACACCACTGATTTCTTGGACCGCGCGATATTCGGAGAACTGACCTGGCACGTGACCGACCGCTGGCAGGTCACGGGCGGTGCGAGATTCTTCAAGCAGGATTTTTCCACCGTGTCCTTCAGCGCGCTGCCCTATTGCGGTTCGTACTGCGGCACCGGCATCGAGGGCGTGACCGATGTGGCGGGCGGATACTCCGCGAACAGCCACATCGCGAAGCTCGACACCTCGTACAAGTTCAGCGACGCTGTGAATCTCTACGCCGACTATTCAGAAGGGTTTCGCCGTGGCGGCGCGAACGCCATCCCGCTATCGGGTCCTTTCGAGGTCAGCTCCGCGCTGTTGATCTACAAACCGGACCAGACCAAGAACTACGAACTCGGCGCCAAGGGAACGCTGCTCGGCAACCTGCACTACACGGCCGACGTGTTTTTCATCGATTGGAACAACTTCCAGCTCGACACCTCCTCTTATTACGGCGGCTATCCGCTGGTGGCCAACGGCGACAAGGCGCACTCGAAGGGCGTCGAGCTGTCCATCGACGGCAAGTTAGGCACGCACTTCGGCTATACGCTGGGCTACACCTACACCGTGGCACAGGTGGCCGCGAACTTCTCGATCCTCGACCGCCTGGATGACGGCACCAACGCCGAAGCCGCCATCGTCTCCGCGCAAAGCGGCGATCCGCTGCCGAATGCGCCGAAGAGCAGTGCGACGCTCGCCCTCGATTATGCACACATCGTCGTGCCCTTCAGCCCCGATTGGACGATGCGCTTTCACCTCGACGGCAACTATCGCAGCGCCACTTACTCGCGGCTCGAGAGCACGATTCCCGATGCACCCGCACCGTTCCTGATCAGCGGCTTCTCGATCTGGAATGGATCGGTCGAGTTCCAGAACCAGAGCGGGCTGGCGCTCTCCCTGTATGGTCAGAATTTGTTCAACACGCTGGGCATCACCGGCGGCCTGGATCCCGGCGAGGCCGGTCCGCCGCCCACCAATGTCCGCGCGGCGCACTACGACATCAGCCGACCGCGCACGATCGGCCTCAAAGTGCGGTACTCGTTTTGAAGCCGGGACTGCGCCGCCGTCAGGCCCCGGGCTGAAGCCCGACGATGCGCGCCATGCCGCCGCGCTCGTAGGGCGCCACGCCGTCGCGGCTCGCTGTGCCGGTCGGGGGCCGATGCAGGCAGCCGAGAAAGGCCTCGACCGTCTTGGTCTGCGGGCGATTGCGGGCCGTCATCGAGGCGAAGCTCACGACGGCCTCGTAGCGCTTCGGCAGCAGCCGGCGCATCTCTCCGGTGTTCTCCCACACCGACGCGTAATGCTCCGGAAGGAACCCGATGTAGCATCCGGATAGAATCAGCAGAGCGAACGCCTCGACGTGAAATCCGACCACGCGCTTGCCCATCGCGGAATTCGCCTGTTGCAGATTGCTGTTGACGGCGTACCCTTTCTTGACGTACTGACTCCGGACGAGATCGGCGGTCGTGATCTCGCTGTCCGGCAGGTCGAACAGCGGGTGCCCCTTGGCGCAGTAGAGATAATTGACCTCGTCGAACAGATGCGTGTAGGACAGAGCCGCGACCTCGTGCATGACGGGCGCGATCCCGACATGCAGCCGCTCGTCGAGGATGCGCCTCTCGATCTCGTCGGGCGAGAGCACGTAGAGCGTCAGATCGATATTGGAAGCGAGGCCGGAGAACTCGCGGAATACGCTGCGCAGGCGCAGCTCCTTGTCCCAGATGATGTTGTCGACGACGCCGATATTGATGTCCCCCGTCATCGAGTCCTCGCCGGCATTGACCTCGTTGCGAAAATCATCGAGCGACTTCATGAGGCCCAGGGAGGCCTCGTAGATCTTCTTGCCGCGCGAGGTCAGGGCGAAACCACCGCGGCCGCGCTGGCACAACCGCGCGCCCAAGCGCGCCTCGAGTTCACCGATATGGGTGCTGATGGTCGATCGACCGATGCCGAGATCGATCTCGGCCGCCGAAAACCCGCCACAGTTGACGACCGTCTGGAAAATCCGCAACAGGCGCAGATCCACGTCGCTGACCCTGCCCAACAGCGCTTTTCTCTTTCCCATGCTCGATCATCTCCCCTCGTGACTGACGTCGGGTCCCCATGCATGCACAGACTAGCGAGATCATGGCGCATCCGGCAAATGATTGACACGCGCCCGAGCGGGTGCGTCAGCGCGCCTTGCCTTCGACCCTGCTCACGCCGCCGGCCGGCACCTGAACGCGAATCCGTTCCTGCAGCAGCCCCGGACCGAAATTGCGCATGCGCTCGACGAAGCTCTGGGTGACCTCGTACCCCCGGGTCACGAGCAGCGTGCCAAGATCGGTGCGCAGATCGTCCATCAGAATCATGCCCGGCACGACGTCCCGCAGTCGCATCTCGGTCACCTCGGGTCCCGTCCCGCTGACGCCCTGTAACGACGCCAGGTGCTCGAGTACCCGGATGTCTCGAGTGCTCCAGCGGGCGCGCATCGTCGCGATCGCCGTCTGCGGCGTCTCGCCCTGGCTCGTCAAGGCGTCGAACTCGAGCACCGCCATGAGTACCAGGGCCGCATTGCCGATGTCCGCCGACGGCGGTTCGCGCACGGGTCCGGCGCGGACCGCATGCGCCAGGATCGCCGCCACATTCTCGAGGCGAGGAATGCGTGCGAGCAGACCCTGAGTGACCTTCGGTGTTTCGGCGATCAGCAGTTGTTCCGCCTCGTTGAGGGGCTCGCCGCACTGGGCCTTCTCGACGAGTTCCGTCGGCAGCGAGACATACCCGATCTGCGAGAGGAGGGCCGCCGCCTCCAATTCCCATCCCGGGTTCAATCCCAGGGCCGTCGCCAGCTCGACGGTCAAGCGCTTGATGCGGCTGCCGCGGCCGAAGGCGACGGGATTGACGAGCCCGAGCACGTCGACGAGCGCCCGGATGCTGCCGAGCAAGGTCTTTTGCAGGAGCTCCTTTTCGGCTGTGACGAGTTCGTTCTGGCGTACACCGTCCTTGACGGCGGTGAGCAGTTTTTCCGGCGCACAGGGCTTGGTGAGAAACCGAAAAATCCGGCCTTCGTTGATGGCGTGCACCGCCACCTCGCGGCCTGAATCGCCGGTCAACAAGATCCGCGTGATGTCCGGCCAACGCTCGCAGACCTTGGCGAGAAATGCCGCGCCGTCCATCTCCGGCATGCGCATATCCGAGACGACCACGTTGACCGACGGGGAATGCTTGAGCATCGCGAGGCCGTCCGCGCCGCCGTTGGCCGTCAGCACTTCGTAGCCGCGCAGCGTGGTCTTGAGACCCTCGAGGACGCGCGGCTCGTCGTCGACGCACAGCACGGTCGGTCGCTTGACGGGCGGGGGGTTCATGCAGCCTCCTGGGAAGCCAGAAGGGCGTGGGTGCTCTCGAGCAAAGCGTCCCAACTCTGGGGATACTGAATGGCCCGCAGATAGTCGTCGTTGACCCTGGACGGTCTGACCTCCTGTGCGGGAATGTCGGCGGGACGCACCTCGGTCAGCAGCGCATGCGCAATGGCTATCGCGGTGCCGATGTCGAAGCCGACCGTCGCGCCGGCGGGCGCCTTCTCATGGTGGGTCACGACCTCGACGATCTCGAAGGAAAGACCCCACAGCGAGAGCAGATAGCCACCGGCGGTCTCGTGGTCCACTCCGATGTGTTTGATCTCCGCTTCCGACAGATCCATGCCGGCGCTGGCGGCGTCCAATGCCTGCTGAAACTCCTCTTTGAGCTGGCGGCCGAGCAGCAGGAACCCGACGTCGTGCAGCAGACCCGCGAGAAATGCATCGTCGGCCCACGGCTTTCCCGCCGCCAACGAGCGCGCGATGACGCCGACGCTCAAGGCATGACGCTGCAGCTGGCCGAGATCCAGGCCCGGCGACAGCGACGCCCCGGGTTTGAACAGTTCCGCCGACAGCGTCATGCTGCGCACGGCCGACAAGCCGAGATAGCTCACGGCCTGTTCGATGCTGGAGATGCGTCGCGGCAGGCGAAAGAAGGCCGAGTTGCAGACTTGCAGCACCTTGGCGCTGACCGCCGAATCGCGCTGCACGATGCGTGCGATCATGCGTGAGTCGACGGTCGGATCGCTGAGCGCCTGCTGTAAGGCGGCAAACGTATCGGGCACGGGCGGCAGCGAGGCCAGTGTCCCGAGGCGAGCCCGTAGATCCACCGATTGAATCAGCGACTGTGTTTCGAGACAGCGATCGATGCATTCCTCGAGCCGCTGCGGCTCGCAGGGCTTGGAC
>Ga0116229_10004512_pt1 | contig 22812 bp, 16 predicted proteins | sample S1TSphgellanicum_3_FD_87313 | JGI IMG/M metagenome (GOLD analysis project Ga0116229, IMG submission 87313) | Host-associated microbial communities from peat moss isolated from Minnesota, USA - S1T2_Fc - Sphagnum magellanicum MG | ecosystem: Host-associated > Plants > Peat moss > Unclassified...
AAAAAAAAAAAAAAAAAAAAAAAAAAAAAAAGCTTTCCAAGTTATAAAACGTTTTGTTTTTTGTTTTTTTTCTTAAGACCCCTCCTACTTTCAAAGCTCATAATTATCTTATTTCTTATTCATTTTAAATGATTTAAAGTGCTATAGGAGCGCCATCTGAAGTCTTACAAATCACATTGGAACTCTAATAGCAAAAAAACAACATAAAATGAATTTTTTGGGTGTTTAAAAAGCAGCCTCAATACTTTCGTTTTTGAGTTTTTTGACCCCCTTTACTTTGGGGGGCCATAACTTTCTCACTTCTAATATGTTTTCAACGATTCTTAGTGTGTTAGATGCATTAAGAGGAGGGCTTCAAGTTTTGTTTGGACACCAAAAGTAATAGAGCCATCCTTTGGCTGTTATACTTTAATACAGTAGTTGCATTTAATGTGTAACTAGGTTGGTTCATAAGGTTTGTAATGGAATGTTTTAACCCATATCCTTTGGCTTCCAATTCTATTTGGCTCAGTATATAAGTAGGAGCAATAGTTATGTTGAAACCAAATACCAAGTGCCATTGGGGATGAGTGAATGAAAAAAACTTGACATTTATGAAATGGTCAAACTTAAAAATAAAATCAGATTATTTTAAACCTACTTATATAACCTAAGCCTAACTATTTTTCAACCTACTTACACACCTAAATAAAACTACTTACTTAATAAGGTTTAATTATTATTTACTTACCTAGGCACCACGTGTCAACATTTTATTAACCATAAATTGGATGACTTAGATTTGATTAATTAATATTTAAAGATTTAAAAATAGGTGGGCCTTGATTGCCACATGTCACCATATAGTTGGTGTTAAAATATTGAACACGTGTCAAATGGTCAATGAACGTTCCATGGTGTGCCATGTGTCATCATCCTAATGGCAAAAACTTTAATGATTGAAATTAATCCAATGAATTTTTAATTTTGAAAACATAAAAATAATAAAAATAATGACACGTGTCCACAAGTTAATAGTCTAATTTTTAAACATGTGTCATATTTTGATTAATTGCATGTAGTTGTAAGGAAAGTTACACATAAGGTGCAACTACATTGGATTGACATGTATGTATGAACATGTATACTAACACTGTATATACATGTTGCATACGTAGTGTTGCATGCAACTACATGTCATATGCAACTTGTTTTAGGCAACTACACAAATTTGCAGTTGCATGTGTTGCATGCAATTAGATTTTAGTTGCAAAAGACAGTTGCAAAACCCAAAATTCTAGTAGTGTCTTTTATATCAGTCATCATGAACATTTAAGTTTATCAATAATTTTTCATACTAGGAACATGTTTTTGCATTAAAACCCCAATATTTATTTAATGAATTAGAACCTTATTCCATTGATATATTATTTGCATAAATTATAAACAAATATTTAAATGGACAAAATATTTACGAATATTAATCATTAGGAGAATTTGTTTCCTATTACAACATTAGAAATGAAAAATGATCAAAATGTTGTAAACAAACAACCATTATGTTTGTAAACTATAATAAACATAAAGATATAGAAAATTGGTCAAGAGAACAACTTTTTTTATATTCACCATTTAAATTTTTTGAAAGTTGGTTATTAGGAACACATGTTACTTAGCATGATGCTTATTGTCAAATAAAAGAAAATATATCCACAATTATATCCAAATTCAATTATAACATGCAAAATAAATATACAAATGAAAAAAATTAATGATATGAATTTAAAATCAAAATCTTCACATCAATAAAACATATGGAATGATGACATTGATGATGACATTGGTGACACTCATCCTTTAATCCCCATCACAAATACATTAAATATTGATAAATATGATTTGAAAAATGATTTCATCATTCAATCATGCAATACATTTGATCATAAAATATATATTTTTAAAGATGATGGTTTCATAATATCATCAAATTTTGTGATAATAGATGAATTAGAATATTGAAGTATGTTTTAAAAAATAAAATGAAGAATAAAGATTAATATTTAACGATATCATGTATAGAAAACAAATGTATTTTAATATTCCAATACATATATTTTTAATAGGAGGTGTTGGAATTGGTAAAAAAATTATTTTAAAATTAATAATAGTAAAGATTTATCATCAAACCTAACAAAAATTAAAGCATTAGTTATGGCATCTACAAGTAAAATTACATTTAATATTGATGGTCAAATAATACATTCAATATTGAACATCCATGTTCAACAAATCTATCACATTTACCATTAGATTTTAAAAATAGACTCACATGTAAATATGAATAGTTGCAACTAGTTATAATTTATGAAATATCTCTTGTAGGTGCTAGAATGTCTAATGTTAGACATCATCGATTAGGGGCAATAAAACATATTCAAAATGAATTCTTTTGTGGTTTAGATGTCATCATGTCATTTGAATTTTATCAAGCACCCCCTATTAAAGATTATTGGATTTATTATTCCCTTAATGATAATATAAGTACATTATCACCAAACATTTGGAAAAAAATGTTAAATGTGATGAATTAACTTTAGTTATGTGACAAATTGATACAAAAATTTTAAACAAATTTTTCACTTGCACACAAACTTTAGAAGACATTCTATATCAATTCAAATTGTTGTAGAGAAATACCAAACATTTTAACTAGACCACATTTGTTTTATACAAATATTTTAGCAAAAAATAATAAATTTTGTGTTTAACAAAACAACTTGCCCAACATTCAATTTTGAGGCTACATGCATTCATCATCATTCATGCCCATCATTACATAAACTTCCAAATGATTAAAGTAAAACTAAAGGCTTACATATTACAATTTGTATCAAACAAGATATGATAGTTGAATTATGTGATAAAAATTATGCAACATATGATGATCTTGTTAATGAAACTGATGAAGTATTCAAAACATCAACATTTTATCATAACAAAACCATAGTTTGGATATTGTTCCCAAATCCAAAAATAGGAAAGTTAGTTAGAGAAAATTCCACCCATCTTTATACAAAAATTATTCAATCAAATTGGACACATTGAGCCAATTATTAAAGACATAAGAATTGACAAATATCAATCTCATATTGTAGAAGAATTCAATTTCCAATTCAATTAGTAGCAACAAGAACTATTCATTGATCATAATGATTATTGTTAAATGGATTAGCTTTTGATCCTACCAATGTAAGAAAACATGGACTATCATATATTACTTTTTCTCTCATTTGAACAAAGAAGGATTATACTTATTAACTCCAATTCAACATCAAAACTTTTTTGAGCAATGTGTAGTTGAATAAATGAATAGATTAAAAACTTTTGCAAATTGAACAACTTTTGTTCTTCAATTTAAAAACTTTTATCATTCACATGTTATTTAATAAGCTTCCAACACAAATTCTTTAAAACAACATTACCAAGATTTAAATCATAACCCAACATACAAGTATTACATGTTCTTTGCATTTTGGAAACTAGGATACAACCATCAAATGATGTAAATAATTTCATGAATACATCAAAATATTGATACATTTAAATGTAGATGGTCATGGTTTAATAATGATGTACAACGCACAAATGTTCTTACATTCTTACTAGACAACATGTAATGGATCAGAATGTATATTAGTTACATTTAACATAAGAATTTGAATAGCAATTCATATAATATGTGTTTATAAAAGTAATTTTTCTTTGATTTTTATGTTTTTCAACACATAAAAAACATTGGTTCAAAAGTCCCCAAATGATTGCCCACTTGTTGTTTTAAGAGATTTTAATATCAAATTTTAGATGATAACAATCATAAGAACAATAAACAAGAACTAACAAATTATGAATAAATTAGAATTAAAATCCCAATTCAAAAATATCACAACAAAAGTTGGATGACAATTAGACCATATATGGTCAAATGTGTTGGGGAATGAATCCAAGTCAAATGTTTCAAAAGCATATTGGCCGATTTTCACAAACCAATTTATACAACATTCAAACTACCGAACATATTTCCAATTTATAGTAATAAACCAATATTATCTCCATTCATCTAATGTCATTTTAATTTTTTGATTTTTCTAAAAGACAAAACCTCTTGTGATGTGGTCATATAGGAGAGACGGAAAGAGATGGCAAAATATGGGAAAAAAATGTGAGAAAGGTTGGAAAGATGTGCCAAAATGAAAAAAATGATTGGAAAGAGATAATAATGGAAATGACATATTGAGATTCCAAAATATGATAAAGATGAAAAGTGATGCCAAAATATGGGAAAGATGGAAAGAGATGCCACAATATGCAATTGTAGCCATGTAACAAAATGTGACAAAAATCCAAAAAATCCAATAGGATTTTAGTCCCAGGAATTGCCACATCACGAGGATAAAAATGTTTGAAGTCACCCTATTTACACAATAGGTTCCAACAAGTCACCATTTTATAAGGGGGAAGGTCAAATTTTCTTACTTCACTCTTTCACCTCTCACCAAATTTGAAAAAAACACTTTGGCTAAAACTAATAAAATTTTTACTTTAAAATTAATAATTGAAAATATTATAGCTATCTTATAATTGATCATGTTAAACAAATATTATCTCCATTCATCTAATGTCATCTTAGAATTTTTAAATTTTTTTATAAAAGACAGAGCCTCTCGTGGCAGAGCCTCTTGTTTACTATAGCCTCATACAGTGGAGAGGAAGGAAAAAATAAAGCTCAATCTTGTAGCAGGAGATTTACAGTAAAGCAAGCCTTACCAATTTGCAACTCAAGAGGGACTGAAGACAGAAGGTTTTGTCAGTGCAGGTTTATGAAAACATGCTTTGCCCATGGGTGAGAGATCTGTCGGTCCTTGGTTTCGCATGAGCTGCAGCTCTTTCAGATGGCACTCTGTATAAGAAAAATCTACCTTGAAGTTCCTTAAATTGAGCACAACCAGCATACATAGAGATGTGTGAATCTGTAACAGCACATTTGATTTCTCATTAGTGACATATTCACAGTCTGGAGTTGCATATTTGTTGCTTTGCAGGAGCATCTTTGAAGCTTTGCAGGAGTATCGTCAAGTGCAAACTGCCACCAACCTTCTTGCACATCGCGATTTCCCTGACAATCCACTGAGCCTTTCAAACAATTGGTGACTGAAACTAGTTCTTACGTCAGTTGAAGGCATTCATTGCACGTACTTGTGCTAAATCTCTTGAACCGCACACAGAGATAATATAATGAAAGGGATTTCATCACCATCATCATCTTCTTCGTCATGGTCATCATCTTCAGGTTTAGGGTTTTTCTTCATCATCATCATCATCCATCATCATCTTCTTCATCTTCTTCGTCATTATCATGGTCTTCTTCTTTATGAGTTGCTGAGATGACTGCATTGCAAGCAGACTTTTGTCATTCTTCTATTTTGTCTCACTATGGACCGAATCTTGGAAGCCAGGCATTAGGGTTTTACAATCTTGCCTTTCCTTCACTCTTTAAGCATTGGTTTAGTAGTGCACCGCATCTTGCGCAGACCAGAGTAGTAGGTACGGTCCGAGAGAGAGAGAGAGAGAGAGAGAGAGAGAGAAGTATGATTCATGAGAAAGTGTGATGGCAGGGTTTAGGGTTTAGAAGAAGGAGGTAGAGATCATAATGAAGAAGTGGTTGCATACCGCGATGTCCTCAATCGTTTCCATCCGAATGCAGCTGCAAGAACGGGCATGCTGCGGCGTACCTTGCCGTATGCCTCTCATACTAGGAGAATCGATATCTTCGTATCCAGGTGCGTCGTTTGCTTCTCCCTTCTCAATCTCAAGATACGTCCATACACACATTCAGTGCATTTCTTATTCTTCATGCGCTGTGATATCAGCTGTGCAACATCTCCAAGAATGTCTCAAGAATTCGGTTTCTTCTCCTCTTATCTCCTTTGGTTTTCACATTCTCTTTCGTGACGAACTCGGTTGTAAAATCTTTTGTTTAGGGTTTAGGATTTTGTTGACAAAGAATTTCGAGGAAACATGAACTGAAATTTTATTAGGTACATCATCTCTCTGAAGCATTTTGGTTTTGTACCTTCCTGAAAAGACCTTTTGTGTCTGGAGCTGTGTATCCAGTTCAGAACTACACAGCTCCACGATATGTGACTACTCTCTACTTGGGAAATTCTGGAGATCTTGTTCTATGTAGGAACTGATGCAATATCATAATTGCAATTCTGTATTTGCAGGTGCACCATGGCATGGCAGAAGCTTATCATCCTGTAAAACATCTATCCATGGCCTTCTCACATGCTCATTAACCTGGCACTTGAATCCACTGGATAGTTGCAATCCGTGGTGCCTGAAAAGATCTTTGTGCAGCAAGCAGCAGAGGGGAAAGGCTTGGAAGTGCACACCTTCATCGCTTGTACAGATGGCAGATCTTTCAACAAATGAAATCCAGGAAATTACATTAGAAAGCAACACTATACAAGGGAGTGAAGAAAAGCAGAGTGCAAAACTCAAGAAGAAAGTTGCAATGTGGGTGGGTTATGTGGGCACCCATTACAAAGGTATGCTTGTATCTGATGTTTTGTCTGGGTCAGCAGTCGCTGAAAACCTTCAACTGATTCCTCCTTTGTTCCTATGCTTCTGAACTCTCCCTCTCTCACAATTTGAGTTCCTCATTTGCAGAAATCATAAATTCAAGGCTTGCTCTTGTGATACTTTGGTTATTGAAGTTTGTCACAGATGTGAATTGATGGGTCTGGGTGGATTTGCAGGCTTACAGATGCAGCGTGGGCCAAACTCAGGCCAGGTAAGTGGTATGCCCTCACTCACTGCACTTTCTTCCCTGTTAAATGATGATTGCTGTCATGCTCACTTTTGTCACTACCTCTGGTATCAGATCTGTGTGTCATCAGTGTGCCTGAGAGCACAAGATTGGGTCTTGTTTGATTGATCTATATATGTCCAGCAATTGAGGATGAGCTGGAGCAAGCAATATACAAAGCAGGAGGCATCATAGAAAGCAACTTTGGCAACCTTTCAAAGATCTCATGGGCACGCAGCAGTCGCACTGATAAAGGGGTATCCTTTTGAATTTGTGTCAAGAATGGTTGGTGTTTTAGGCCGTTTTATTTTTGCAGCATTCACATTGCAGGTCTTGAATGTCACAGTGGATGATTATCCACTCCACAAATGTAAAGCAAACACAGGTTAATTCCTGGATACTGAATGTGTTGGGAATTTTGTGGTCCAGGTGCATTCTCTGTGCACAGTGATATCAATGAAGATGGAAGTTCCAATAGCTGCCTGGGTGAATGATTTTGATGGCATTACATTGGCTGAAAGCATCAACATGCATCTTCCTCCATTCATTCGGATATTTGGCATTGTCCCAGTGACAAGGTATTATAATGTTGATGAATCAGCTGTGATTCGCCCTATCTGTGTGCCTGTTGCTGTTGTTCAAACTGCTCCTCAGTTATTTGTGTATTTTCGGGTTTAGTCTCCTCTTTTTTCTGATAGCTGATTTGTTGTTGGATCCAAAATTGTTTAAACTGTATTATGAGGTCATCCCTCATTTCTATTTGAGTATACTTATTGTAACTATGGAGAAGTTCCCAATACTTCTAAAATATCTTTTTCTGGTTGGCCTTTGACAATTGTATATTCAGCTCAGGGGTTTTCTTTTCTTTTATCCTCTTTAGCTGTATTGACGAAGTTTCTGTTTCTTATGTCATTGTAAAAAGATGCAAAAGAATCTCCTAGTATGATGCTCAATGCTGTGGATCCACTAATGCCAGTACACTATTTGGCTCACTTTTTGTGTGTTCTGAAGTTTTTTCTAGTTCAATGTATATTGGGAACAATTCACAGAAGTCTGAAAGAAATGTAAGATGTTTTGCAGATCCTTTCGTGCTCGCCATGATTGCTGCACTCGTACATACAACTACTTATTGCCTGCTGCCATAATTGGCATTCAAGCTGACACCTCCCCCTTGGAAGTTGAAGAGTGTGTGGAAAAGTTCCAGTCTATTCTTGGCTCTTTCAAGGTCATTTTCTTTTTCAATCTATGTTAGAAGTTCTCCTTGGTCAAGGCTGTTGTGTTAAAAGTGGTTTATGCCATTTCATCTGTATGTTCACCTTCCTTTGTATCCACTGAGTCTCCACAGCAATGGGCACTTAAGTTGCAAAGGTTAGAATTGCAGTTCTTATTGTAGACAAGCTGAGATGATTGTGTGTATGAGGCTTTTGATATTCTTCAGTGAAAGCAAGATACTCTTCTTTTAACCAAATTTTGTTTGGTTTGTGGGGGTTTTGGTCTGTTTTGCAGGGAAAGCATGCATACCACAACTACACAATTCGAAGATTGTACAGATGTTTTTCTCAGAAGCCATTTGTCTCTCGGCAAGTTTATGACAAAAGATGCATTGATCTCGCAGATGATCCAATCATTGAGGCATATCCCCAAGTTCCTGCAGATGGGGAATTAGTGAATCTGGAAGCTGATATGTTAGATGAAGATGAGGAACCTTCTGATGATGTTGCCATGTTGCTGACACATGAGCTTGCAGATGACATGTTAAACACTTTTGCAGAGGACTGCAAGGGTGAGTTTCAGAAGCCTTCAGAATCCACCAATGCCACACTGGGAACTGATGTTACAGGTCGACGTGCATGGTGGCTGCCAACACCTGATGAAGCAGACAAAGTGGTTTCTTCCCACTTCAGATCAGTTATCTCTTGCACTTGTGCAATGCCTGAAATATTCAGAGGTGCCCGTTTCATTCGAATCTCCATAACTGGGAATTCATTTATGGTCCATCAGGTATCAGTTCTATGTCATTTGATGAGTTCAATTTTCTTCTTGTCTTGTGTCAAAATATTCTTTCCTCCTATCTGGTTTCATCCTTTGTTTCTTGACAAGGTTTATGGTTTATAACCTTGAGTTCACATATTGGGAGGGGGAGCTCTTTGCTGTTCTCAAGATTCCTCAAGGATGTATGGGTATTTAATGTGCATCACTCAGTTTCTTTTATCCACTTTGAACAGTTTGTTTACATAGCAACACAATATGTTCTGAATGCAGATACGGAAGATGATAGGGACCGCGGTGGCAGTCTTTATGGACTTGCTTCCACCGGACACAATCCCTATTTCACTTGCACGACATGCAAGGGTGGTTCTACCACTAGCCCCCTCAGATGGTCTAATTTTGGCAAGCAATAGTTTCACACCATTTCGAATCCCCTCTTTTCATCTCAAATCAAATTCTGCTTCTGGGAGTGCACAGCAATCAAAGAGACAAGATCTTCCAAGGTTGGAAATGTCCAAGGCAATTGCAGATAGGGTAGATTCATTCAACCAGGAAGTCCTCATGCCGGAAATTGGGCCTCTTGTAAGTGAAGCTGCACCAACTTGGAGTGCATGGATTGAGAATTTGGAAAGAAATGCCAAAATACCTGAATCAGAGTTTGCACAAGTGAGGGCAGCCTGGGTGGAATGGAGGGAACACACTGTGCGATTGCGGCAGATGAGGATGCAAATTGACAAAGAATGGGTTGTATTACCTGAAACTGGGTTGGACATGTCAAAGCCATCTTATGTTGGTACAGATATTGGATCTGTACAGATTTGACTGTTGCCCTATACCAAGCAGATTGGGGATGTAATTGAGGAAGAATTTTCCTCACTGTCATAAGAATGCTCACTAGCTCTCAAATGGGTTAATTTGGAGCACAATTGCTTCCTCTCTTTTGTCTCCCCTCCATGTACTGCATGAACAAACTACCCTATCTCAAGGTCTCAAGTACGTAGCACAAGTAAGGTGTCCTAGTTTCACCTTCAACTGGGGAAGCATGACCAACAGTTTGCTCTCTTATTTTGTTTAGTATACCTACATGGTGTCACAGTTCTCTGACTTTCACATCCAAAGCAAAGATATTCCCTTACAGGACATGACCAAAATGTGCTTGTCTCAGCGTGCAGGACATGAATATGATGTTGAAAGATGTGGACTGTGGGTGTGTGCAGAAACAGTCAGTAGAAAATTTTGTGAGCACCCTGTAAAACTGAGAGCATTAGATATTGTGGAACTGATCAGGGAACATTAGATATTGTGGAACTGATCAGGGAACATTAGAGATTCTGCAATAGAGTGCTCAATGCATGGAATCATATCAGTACAAAGACAAGGGATACAATCCTGAAGTAGTTGTGAAGATTTTCTGGAGCCATATACTCCGGCACATTTGTAAGCTCTGTCTTTCTCCTTTCCTTGCTTTTGTTTTGATGCATTGGTTTGTTGAAATTTTTCTCTAAGCTTCATTGCTTGCACTATGCAATTTGTTGCTGTGACTTGCAGTCCTGAAAGGTCTTCACACAGACAATATTTTGCAATGTTTTAATGAATAATTTTTTGAGGAAGTTGCCAACATTTCATTTCAATCCAATTTGTTATTTGGCCTGAAGAATGCATATTTCAATATGCCTTGATTTTTCATGTATTGCATATTGATCAGCTGTAATTCTTAAATCTATTGAAAAAAGAGGTGCTTAAATAATAAAAATTCTGATTTGCCAACAATTTTGGGAATTTTGAACTCTCATGTGCTTTGGGTCGCTGTCTTGTTGTCAAATTGATTGAAAAAAAATGTTTGTGCCCATATCAAATTGTTTTTAAGTTCATTGTATTATTTCAAATTGCCTCTGTGGTCACATTTGTTGTTTGTTTTAGAGAGTGGTTATTTCCAAGTGGGCTCTATAGTCACATTTGTACAAAGTTTTTGAGAGTGGTTCTTACAATATGGTGAGCTATCTTTTGTTAATGACTACCAAATGTGGTGCAACATGATCAAAAAATCCATGAAATAATTCATTGCAATATCAGTTTGTGTACCTATTGAAAGTGTCTTTCTCACCATTCCTGGGATGAATGGGTATTTTGAAATCACCAACATTTATCCACATGACATGTTGTTCATCCCCATTGCAAACTATGTAACCTTACTTTCAGCCAAGCTTTACAGGTGGATGACAATTTGCAGAACATGCCATGATGGAAGGCCTTTCCTAAAAGCAAGCACAACAATGAATCCGAATAAGAATCATGATTCTGGTGTTGCATATGCTTTGCAAAACAAAGTGACTTGATCAGCCATACCCTCCTGGACAGTGTCACCTTTAGAAAATGATACCCAAATGAACCCAATTTCTGTTCCCATGTGTCTTTTATAATGCTTCCCTCTAGCCTGAAGTTTTATACCATGTTCACATGTTCATATGATGTCTTTCGGCTGATGTGCGTTCCCAACATGTTCCACAGATGGGATCATTTTCACATATATTTCCAACAGAGTGACACTTCTTTACTGAAAAATGAACCCTTCCAAGATTTTCTCCAAGTTCAGACCAATTTCAGCCTTCAGGGGCTGTTTTACAGCCATATGTAACATTTATTTTCTTTTTTCACCCCAATTTTTTAAATGCACATAATTTTAGGCCTAAAATTACACCATTATTATAAGGATCCACCCTTGGAGCTGCCATATTTTGGTGAAGATGGTAACCCATAAAATTTTGAACTACGAAAATTTGTTTGTGTGAGCAGAGCAGTCAGGGTTTCATTTGATACAATTTGACATCAATACAATCTTGCCACGTCAAGCAAAACTGCTATTGAGTTTGGATGTAGTATTGTGCTTGCTATGTGTGCTTGATGAAAGGTTTGCATTGTTCAAACAATTGAATTCTTATGTGTAAAGTGATTGGGGGGGATAACTAGTTAGGTATTTAAAAAATACATAACTTCTCATAAATTAGTTAAATCATAAACCGACTAGATGTTGGAACTCCACCGTCAGTTTATGAATTACTGACATGGTTGGAACTCTGGAGTCAGTTCATAAATGAGTAAACTTAGTCAGTACACTGACTCAGGAGTTCATAAATGAGTTAATTCATAGACCGACCCAGTCAGTAACCAACTTAGTCATTGTGAGCGAGATATTAGGATGCATGCATTAATTCATGTCAAATGTTTATTTTTGGGTTGAGGAAACTTCAATTTCAATATTGGTAACATGTGTCTGATATTGTATGAGCCCAATCTGGTTTTGCTAACTCATCATCCTTTGGTTGAAATTTAATTTATAATCAAACTAAATTGGATGTAAAGGACTTTGGCAAAAAAATGTTTTCAGGGAAAGGGGACAAGGTCTTAAAAAAGCTTTTACAATTTACAAAATCTTTTACATCCAACTTAAGATTATTGTTGTTTGAATTTTGAGCAAAAGAATAAACTCCTCAAGATTGAGGTATTGTGCCTGCTCCATCATAATCTTTCGTTTAGGTACAGAAAGGTGAAATAAATTGTCCTTGATCACTGTATTTTAGTTTCACATATTCATCTATTGCTAAGTTTGATGACCTAACCTTGGATGTTAAGAATTGACACAATGGACCTTTGGTTGCCGCATTTGTTTCCAAATTGTTGACACAATTCTAAATTTAGACTAAAACTTGGCTTTCTCACTTTGATGACTAGGTTTGGAGCTTTGGTGATAGTTGGATTCCCTATGAGGACCCAACTCTCTTTGTTTGAGCTTTATATCTCATATTAATCATATAATTAAGGTTGTTCTTGTTGTGTTTCAAGGAAAAGGGGACAAGGTCCTAGACATTAGGTTTAATACCAAATTCAAGTAGAGCATACAAACACAAAAGTGAACAACAAGAAATGTGTGAAAATCATTTTCTTTGAAAAATTACAATATCATGTTTTCTTTATGAAGTGACAATATTTGTATAGTCCCAACATTCAAAGTAAGTTCCTTAAAAAGATGGATTGCCCCTAATTGGATTTGAACAATCCAATTACATTACTTAATGCCAATGTTCCAAACATTCCCCATACACCTTCTAACATCCCAAAACTCCCAAAAGGAAGAGCTATATAGGTGTGTGCATGTGTGCTTATGGCTTTTATTTTGGTTCAATTTTCATCCCAAGCTATTGGAGCCTCTTGGAATTGGAACCTCATATGTTTTTGTTCTTGAATTTTACATTCAATTCTAGGATTGGAACATTGGGCACTCCCAAAATAGAAGCACAAAGGTGCTTCCCTTTGGCCCACCTTTTTAGTTTACATATATAAATGTTCTACTCTAGCCAAAACATATGAGATAAAAGAAATGTGGCAATATTGAGAACATCTAGGGAGAACACATTGGGAACTTGGGAGACTTTTGGAAGTTGGATGGAGCTCACCCACCTCCATAACCCCCACTTCCAACCATGTTTAACCCAAAATAACTAACTAAAATGTTCATATATTCAAACCTATGACCTTAATTGAAGATCCTAAGATAAGGCCTGTAGATTGAATTATTTATTCCATGCTTCATCATCCTTCTACCCTTGGGCCATATTATTATTTACAACTTTTAACTTTTATAGCCTAGTAACTCATCTTGGTGTTACATACACATTATGATATTGCGTTATGCTATATGTTATGTTAGTGTGATAATAGTATTAATTAGTTGGGGTAGGTGAGACAATAAAGGCTTTCATTTTCTTTTAGTGATGGACCTCTTTGATTTGTCCATCACCCAAAAGAATAAAACCCAATGTTGGCAGACTAGATATTTAGTAAAATAATACTTGTCGACATGGCCTAGGGACGAGTGTGATGAGCAAACTTTTGCCACTCCCAAAGTAGACATATGTATTCTTCTCTTTTCAGCTACCCATATGTTTACAAAAGAGGACTTTGGAAAAAAAAGGGGATAAAGTGTGCTGCTATTGGGAACTTGGGAACAAATTGAAAACGAAATACATTGTCTATGGGCACTTGGTGGGAACATGGAAAAACCATGTGGAACACATTTTGGAACACGAAATTGAGAAAAAAAACCCATACCTTTCTCCCCCCAGAAGGAAAAAACTAGGCGTCTTGAGTGCATGTTGCCTCACCTCATTGGCTGGGAAGGATTTCCTTTCCTTATTGTGTCAATCACTGCTTTTGGCCTAGGCCAATGGCAGGGACATGAATTGCGGGAACATAGGCATAGGGTCACAAATAATATCACATAACACTACATAGTTCTGGAAAAGATATTGTTAGGGTAAAATTACTCATTATCAAACACGTACTTATCATTGAACATTTTTCAATATTTTCTTAATTCCTTAGTCAAATTGAGCAATTTTTGTGTCATTGGATGTGCAAATTAGAGGGTTATAAATATTTTTTGAGTGTCATAAATAAAGAAGCAAGATGGGAAGAAGATGGGCGATAGTTTACTTCAATTTGTTTGAAAAAATAACTCTAAACCTCTTTCTAATTCTTGGCCCATATCTTCCTCATTTTTAGTCCTTTTTGAGTGATTTAAACTTTGATGGGTGCCCCAATTAGGGCTTTACAAAATTTCTTTGTATTCCAAAGATAAAGATGCAACAATCACATTTTAAGCTCAAAATGTTAATCTGTTTTAAGTCACTCATCACCAAACACTAAACCCCTTTACACCAAACACCCCATATCTTGCCCATTCCTGTACCAAAGTGAGAGATTTTTGCAATGTTGAAAACGTTGGGTGGAGGGCTGAAAATTTTCTATAATCTTTAGAATCAAAAGAACAATATGTGAGGATTTGACTTTGTTTGACTTCTTAAATGTTTGCTCACCAACCTATCTTCCCTACTCCAAATTAACATGTAAAATCACAACATTAAGAGTTGGACTAAAATAGAGGAGAACCAACATCCAATCATTGAAAAAGTTTTTATCTATCCATTTGATGTGGAAGAAGACTCCAATAACCTTGATCTTTTTGTTTGTTGCAAGGAACACTTCTGATCATTATTTGCTATTCCATTTTCCCATTACTTCGAGTAGTGAAATACCATGGAAAGCTTTTGCTATTTCATAAAACAAAGAGACGAATTTGGAAAAAGTTTTGTTCCAGTGTTATTAGCAAACACCCATTGCAAAGTCAAAAAAATGAAACATAAAAGTAGTTCACAAGGGAAGCTATCTATCTATAAGAAGGTTAACATTTGGTTTTACTTTACTTAAATTATATTATTCCATGATGATGATCCCTTGAAGCTAATTTAAGTAGGATAACTTTAAATCTCATAAGTTTTAAGTTGTCACTTGAACAATTTCAAATTGAAATTTCTTTAGCTCATCCTTGACTAAAGAGGCATGGGAAGGTGTCATTTTGTATATGTATTATTCTTAAGTTTTTTCTTCCAACATCATATTCATGAACAAATTTTGAATATTCTCTGAATTTATTCAGAGTCTATGATTTCAACTTTCGTATATTTGTGCACCCTAATTTTTGAAAAGACACATTTGGACACACAAATTACTTGTCAAAAGACGCAACTGAAAGACACAACTGCAAGAAGCCCTTGACAAAGAGGGAAGAATATGTGTCCGCCAAAGAGCAAGCCATGCTTTCTAGGGTACTAGAACAGAAAGACTGTGACAATGGCTATGAACTTCCGTTAGATGTAATTGCAAGTATTGAAGGTCAAGAGCCAAAATGCCATCACACATGATTGGTTTCATACCTCCAGAAATTGGAGTGCCTTGGCATCTTGGATTGCATTCCAGTCACCGTGCTGCAACACAAACCAATAAAACAATGTTAAGTAATTTCAAGTTCTTATGCCAATCACATATGTTGCACTGAATTCCAAACAGTGATGCTGAAGAATTAATCAAGTTTCAATGAATAATGGTATATCAAGCAGACATGAGAGGTGAATGTTGTGCATTCCAAGCATCTGACAATAATGCAGAAGTGAAGGCAATCGTGAATTCCAAGCATGACACATTTGAGAACACAGAATTGAGAGGTGATCCAAGCATCACACATCGGAGAATTACAGAAGTGAGAGTTGATCTTGGATTCCAAGCATCAAGAATCTGAGAAATTCACCAACAAATTAAGTGCAAAAGATGAAGCAAAAGCGTACATCACTTTGCCACCTTGACACCAAAGCTGATCCAAAAAACAACAAGACAACAAACTGAAGAATACAATCTTTGTAATTATCATTCATTCATCGCGTCCACAAAGTATACAATGGCAGATACAAACCAAGAGATGCACTTTGTGAATCCACAACTGAAAACCAGACTTGTATAACCAAAATCGCACCATTTGCAAAGGCATTCTAGCAAGCTTGGACAAGGATTTAGCTTTCTGGTTGATTCTTATGCAATCGATACTAAGATCATAATGTGCAGGCAAGCAATTCAGAGAGAAAACGTATCTTCTTCCCAAATCCATACAGTAATGATCGACCAAAGAGATTTTCGACAATGAGAGAGAAACTTCACAATCATGTTTACGAGCTCGCTCAATCAGGAATCAAGGAGCAATTGTGTCATGACATCTCTTCTGACACCTTGCCGGCAGGCTGCCGTAAAGGGGAAATTGCAGGGGGTCGAGGTGTGGGGACTCAGGATACGTGATAATGAGCCGCTGCAGGAATCTAATGATGAGAGACCGGTGGTGCAAGAATCTTAGATTATGCGAGTCAAGAACTACGGTAGCACAAAACCGACAATACAAAAGAAAGTGAGCAAGGTTGGATGAGATCCTTGCGTCAGAACTTACCAAGATTCAGGAGTTGAATTCTGTAGAGACATGTCGGAAGGCGATTCTGGACCTTAGGTGTTGGATTTGTAGGTGTGTGTGTGTGTGTGTGTGTTTTCTATTTTTTGGTTAAATTTCCCGTGTTTCCTCAGAAAAGCCTTTGGATTGGGAGAGAAAGAGGATGTTGAGAGGGTTGAGGATGCAATGGCATAGGCTGCTTGCTTGCTTGGTGATGATCCCCATTCAGTTTCTCAGGGAAATGCCACACCTCCTAAGAATTGCATGCACTTCGTTAAACTAGATCTTGGACAAGAGCTCTTCTTTGCAAGTATGACAATTTTTCATTGGGAGGTGTTTTTAGGGTTGATGAAACCCCAGCTTGCAGTATTGTTTCTCCCATTGCAACAAACATGCATTATTTGCGTCAGAATTTATCCTTTGCACAGAGCTTTCTGTTCTTTTCTTTGATCTAATTGTCCACCCCACTTTTGTGTTGATTTTCTTTGCATTTGTGCAGAAAACATTGTACTGGTTTGGCCATCTTCCTACTCGAACTTGCTTAACAACGTACGCAATTTTTTTCTTATATTGTCTAATGTGTATACACACTGTTTACAAGAAGCTATCTGCACAAGTCTCTCTCCCTTTGAAACCTTGATTGCAAAGGCAATCAAATCCTCTAATGTTAGGATTTGGTGGTTGTAAATTGACTTTCATCACACAAATTTATGTGTTAATGGCTGTTCTTTCTAGATCTTCTCTCAACTATTTCCTCTGCACCAGAGTGGAAACACCTCCCAAGAAATGCCAATATGGTTGGACTACTTTTCACTGTGGTGTTAGGCCTGCTCGGCCTTGGCTATTCAATCCTTGGGTTGTTTAAAGGACAACTTGGACAACCTGTTCAATGGAGGGTGATGAGAACACACTGGCGTGACGATGTGAGAGGAGGTGGGCCTGTTAAGACTAGGAAGCAGTTGCACATGTTTCTGGGGTTGGATTTTCCAGTACACAAAGAGGAGGAAGAGCCCAATTATCCCAATTATTGGTTTTGTGCCAAGTCAAAGCTGCCTCCAGTGAATGCTGATGGTCAGACATATCGCCTTATCATCTATGATGGCCAGGTGATTCTGGGTGATTCACCTCAAGGTTATTTGGCCTTGAGGAACAGTCCTACAGGGTTTCGTGGTTCCACCAACTCTAGTTCACAAGCTTCATCCAAAGTTAGAAAGCCATCTCTCCCTGTTGCCAATGCAGCAAAGTAGGTTCCAACAAAGCAGGTGAATACCAAAACTGCTAGGATTCAAGGAGAGGAACCATCTAACTCAAAGATCAAAAGGGAAGGTGGTGTCAGTTTGCCACAAAAGGCTGGCAAGAGCATTGTGCCACATATTGAGTCTCATAAAACATTGCCTACTGCCATTTGCAACATTGTCTCTACTTTATTCACCACCCAAGGCCTCAGAGAACTTCTTTTGCTTGATAAGCCTGTTAATGGATGGACATCCTCAAAAGCTGCCTTGCAATCAGAGGAAGGGCAAGGGTCCAAAAGAGAAGGGCTGACACAGGGCAAGCTGGACTCATCAATGTCTGGACCAGCAAGTCCAGGATTGCAGATGAAGGTGACCAGCAAACCAAGGATGAGAGGTAAGTAGAGTCATGATTGGCATTCTTGACAGATGTCCTCAAAAAATCATCTGGAATTGCAGTTCTTGAGAGAGATTGAAACTGTTCCCTTTACCTTTGTTGAATGAGACTGCTGAGCACAAGCTTGTGCATTAATTTGGACACTTATCACTGGGCGCACTGGTGGTGAGTAGGCAAACTTGAGAGATCGTGTGGAGGAGTTGTGCAAAGCAGTGAAGGCTGCAGAGCAAAATCGCCAAGTTGCAATGTGTGCTCTTGCTGAGGAACGACATTGGAGTCTTGAACTGCAAGTGAGGTTCATTGGGCATGTATGGTCTTGATGAGGTGAAGGCCTACCCTGCAATTACTTTGGCTGCTATTGGACAAGTGATCTCCATCTTGTAAATAGATCAATTGTAGTCATTTGTTGCTTACAAACTTATTAGATGTTCAACAGTTTACTCTTACATGCCAACAAATGGTTTCTTTTGAAGAATGCTGCTTTGTTGTGTGTTCATGGGAAGAAAAAATTTCCCAAAGTTGAGCAGTGTTAGGGTGGCAGTTGCATCATGCAGAAGCCAGAGCAAATATTTATGGTCACAATCCGAGCTGAGGGACCCATCAGGGTAAGATGATTCCTCTTCTTCATTTCAGACAGACTATCTGCAAAAATATGAATGTTGCAAGAAGTGAAAACTCTCCATGGATGAATATCCACAAAGTTCATGTATGTTTGCACATTCTTGAGTTGCAAGATTGGTTTGTGCATTTTTCCCATGAACTTTTGAAAACTTTAGGCCAACTGTAGAATTTCAGGGTAGAGCTCACATGTTGAAGAATTTGACATGGATTTTGTGTCAATTTACTGATGGTTGCAAGGGTAGTACCATAACCACAATATCCTAACTGCCTGCAAACAGCCCAGTGTTTGGTATAGCCTTTCCAAGAATGCATAGACACAACTGACTGGAACTAGTCGTGCAAGTTGCACAAGTGCACACACTGTGATGGTCTAACACCTTTGCATGATATCAGCTTGGTCACCATTCAACAGAGAAGGACACCCTAAGAAACCAAACTGTGCAGACAATTCAAAAATTTGCATGGTTTTTCATCCACATAGCTTGAGTGAGTAGATTGTTCATGGCTTGGAACTCTTGGCATCTTTTGATTTTATTTTATGTTATCATTCAGGCCATCATTTAATCCTATTCAGGGTCATGTGAAAGATGAATTTCTGTCGAATGCACTTGGGCCAACTCTCAGAGGCAAAAAGCTCTAGAGGCCTCTCCTGAATCGAACAATTCGTCTTGTTCAAGATGGTGCACCCTGATGGAAAATGTAGGTCAACTGTACAGGCTAGATACCTATTGGTTGTACAAAATGTGATAATCACTGAGGTAAAGTAGTAATGGTGTTTAAAGTAAATACCAAAATAGTGTACACTGGCAGGTCTGTAGTGTTGTGGACACAGCACTTCACATGGTGAAGAGTTGTGATGGCAGTAGCTGTCAAGTACTAGGCCACAACATTGCAGCAAGTACTTGCATGTTGGATCAAGATCCTGAATTACAAGAAGAACTTTTAATTGAGCTTTCTTTTGTTAGACTGTCAATTATTGACTCTTATCCTCATGTATTCTTTCAATGCTTGTCAATTTTCCAGTTTACATCTCATGATTTTCATGTGCACCTTCGACCGGTATCATCTTGCACCTTAGCATCAAATTTTAAATCCAGTTTCTCTTAACCTACATGCCACAACTCTTTCTTTATAAGGAAGCCAAAAGATATGCTCCATCCCATATGTTGGTAATGAACAAGTCCACAGAATATATGTTGGAAATGGAAGACAGATACATGGGAGTCTAAAGGAGTGAAAGTATTCGCTATGTATAAGTCCAGATACAGGAAGATACCACTATTTGATCAGCTTTTAGCTCATCCACAGAAAGCTTGGAAGTATAGCAACAATAGTCATGTGATTTCTGAGAGTCATTTGTCAACAGCATGCACCTAACAAAAATATGATCTTGTTTACAATCTATTAATTCTACCCTTAATTGAGCAAATAGTTTACGTGCTGACTTTTGTTGGCCTCATCAACCTTGTAGTAAAAGGGCTCAGATTCTCCTCCCCTCATCATGTGAGGATTCTCATTCTCATTACTGATTATGGAAGTCAATGGCATACATGAGATTGTGTTTGCGTGTGCAAAAAGGGGTGAGTATCCAGTTGCTGCAAGGACAGCACCAACAGTAAATGAAGCTAGAGGTTGCATCGGTGCAGGTTGATAACCAGCTGAACCATGCTGTCTATCCTGTCCTTCTCTCTACCACTAATGCCCATCTTGGGCTTCAGGCCTTGAAATGCAGAGTAGCTACAGACACCACTCACTCTAGAAGTAGCCAGAATGTCAGATTCTCAAATGGGATAGTTTTCATGATATTGGTGGCCAAGTCATGTCACTCCACAGGATCTGTCAATTGTTTCCAGTGCATCAGCTTGCAGTAAGTGATGCATGGAATCTTTTCTGGCAACAAGGAACTTGTTATTCATGCTATCAGTATTCATGTATTGCAATGAAATTTATTGGTAGTGAAATGTTTTATTTGTCCAAATATTGTACAGAGTTTTCCCACTAAAGTGCTTATTGTGGTGCTCCTTGACTTCATGAGTTTCTGGATTGAAACAATTCAGTATAAATGAACTCCCTTGCAATTATGCCTAATGTGGCTCATATGACACAGGCTAGTGCCATTGTGATTGGAGATGGAGGAGCTATTAGTTTCATGCTTGCTTTGCTTCCTTGCAAATGCAATAGGGAGCTTTTTTGGATCAAAGTCAGGCAAGCTGGGCAAAGTTTGGTTGTGGTCATCTCTACAAGGGACCTACCTTGGTGGTGCAGAACAATGTGCAGCAACCCCAGAGACCTTTGAGGTCAAGTTTCAAGAGCTTGCGGTAGTGTCAGGTTTAGTAAAGTAGTCAAGCAGTTGGAAGAACTTGACTGTTGGGCAGCTCCAGCAGCCAATAGTGCCAGCAGGTAGACTCTACCAGACACTTCTGATTGCAAGGGTGAGACCTAAGGTGTACATCAAGAGTCAGCATGTGAGTCCCATTGAGCTCACTGTCAAGTAAATAAGGCCACTGCTCACTAGGTCTGTTGTTCTAGAGGAGGAGAGTAAGCTGACCTGTTCAGCTTATTTATTTGTAGTCCAAATTCTTGGAAGTTAGACCAAAGTACAAAAGTACAAAATGATGTACAAAAGTTCCAGACCAAAGCAGCATCCATCAAATTGTACTCACTGTTTCCACCAGTTCACATGATGTTCCATCATCAAACATGCGACTGCAATTGAACATCACAAATTGAGAAGGCATGATGCTGTCTAGAGTTCAGGAAGACTTTGTGCACTGGATTCGCCCTTACTGTCTTTCGAATAGCTACATTCTGCATTAATTTTAGGTATCTGAAGAGTTTAAGAGATTTGAACTGGTGCCTACTTTGTGTGTACAGCTTTTCAAGCACACCATGGCTGTCAAACAAGTCTGGAGCTGCAACAAAGTCTCACTATTTGGGATGACTAGGATGTCACTCAAGGTTCAGTCTCAAAATCTCTTTCCACCATCCTGCAATATTCTTAAAGATGAATTATTTCCAGTTCATGTATCGATCCAAACAAAGGTTCAAGTGTACATGTAATCAATCCCTCCAAATGCAGTTCAAGCAGGAGTTCAAGTATATGTGTCACCTCCCTTAAGAGAATCAGCAGGCTGTTGTTTGTTTTGGAGGAGGCACATCCTCCTAACCACAATTAATAGATTTATACAGACACTTCTTTGGATATATATTCATCACTTTCTCATGTTTTTAGCAATAACATAGGGAGAGTTGTTTCATCACTTGGTGCATTCTTCTTGTGTGAATGTATGTCATATGGCATGGCAGCATCATGTGATCAAGGTTGTCTGGGTCCTTTTACACATCCTTCAATTTAATTTCCTTTAAACAAAATTCATAAGAGAATTTTTCTCAAGAGAATTACCTGTTGCCTGGAAACATCTTGATTTTCATGTAGGCAAAGTACTTGTGAAATTTCAGCAGCATGATTCACATGATTGACAAAGTGAAAGTGACAAACTAACATAATATTGAGAGCCTTTTCACAACCTCTCCTTCCTCTTGATGCATAGTATTCTTCACTTGCATTAGCTGCGAACAGTGTATTCTGACAATATATAAGGGGAAATTGCAGGTGTTGGGGTCTGCCAATGTGTTTGGCAATCCAATCAATTTCTTTCGCACTCTAAATTCTGGAATTTGGGACTTTGTTAATGCACCAGCATGAAGTGTACACCAAGTTCACATTACATTCTTGGAACCCATTGCATCATGATGGCTTTGACCTTCATGCATGGCCAATCTGGTTGGTATTGCACCTGGTGTTTGAAGTTGTTGCATTGTTAGTACTCAACAGTTTCACATCTCAAACCAGATTTTGATTGTTGAACCCCAATGTCTCAAGATGATATGAAAATGGAATTTC
>Ga0116229_10004513_pt1 | contig 22802 bp, 11 predicted proteins | sample S1TSphgellanicum_3_FD_87313 | JGI IMG/M metagenome (GOLD analysis project Ga0116229, IMG submission 87313) | Host-associated microbial communities from peat moss isolated from Minnesota, USA - S1T2_Fc - Sphagnum magellanicum MG | ecosystem: Host-associated > Plants > Peat moss > Unclassified...
GCACGACAGGTACATGCGCCGCGAAAATGAAGAAACAGAAAAAAAAAAACAAATTTTTGTGACCTCAAAAAAAAAAAAAAAAAACAACAACACCAACAACAAAACAAAACAAAAACAAAAAACAAAAAAGTTTACCTGCTTGCTCATCTTGTGGATGCGAGAGGTGCTGCATTGTTGGCACCGGCTGATGTAGAAGATCCAAGTCCTGCAGCTACTCCGGTGCAGCTGAACAGGAATCGTTCCCTGGAATCTTGGGGAGCTTCCATGCCTCCGTTCTTGACAGAGAGACTGGACCTGTGTGCAGTGTGAGCTTCTTCTTCGTCCCCGTGTTCCCCCCCAACCCGCACTCTCTCTGGGCACTGGGAATGGGCCAGGCTAAACCGGCACCAACGTTAGGACCTTTACGTTTTTAGGTGAGGCCTCTATTTATATAGTGGCCTTATTAAGCCCCCAAAATGTTAGATTTGAACTCATTTGTAATACTTAGAAATAATTTAAATTGATTTTGGGAATTTTCATCTTCACCTTTTTGAGTGAGGCTGCTTTTAGTGGCCATATTAAGCCCCCAAAATGTTGGATTTGAACTCATATGTAATATTTAGAAATAATTTAAATGAATTTTGAGGTTTTTTCGTTCACCTTTTTGAGTAAGGCCTCTTTTAATGGCCATATTAAGTCCAAATAATGTTAGATTTGAACTTATTTGAACTATTGGTCGAGGGCATTACAACAATCGGGCCTGTACTCAGCTATCGCCTTGTGAGCCCTTATTTTGGTAATGCCCTTGACCTAGTGCTTTACCCTACACTTTTTTTTAAAAAGCAACGTAATTTCACTAATTGGTAAGGTTTTCTTTCTCCCAGTAGTGGGGTTATTACCTTGCCCAGGAACTGGCCGAACCAAAAGTGAAACCAGGAGATGAAAACCCGTCCCGCCTAAGATAAACCCTAGAAAAGGAATACCTAGTTATGGTACATTTGTATATTCCATAGTGTCTAGTTTGAATATTGTTCTTTGTCATGGTCAATCAAATAATAAATTTTAAAAATAATATTTATGAGGCTGCTTGTCCCCTCTGCCCATAAGTGTTGCCTAGCTAGGAATGGACAAATTCAACTGGCCTTGGCTGGGCCCATGAAATCCCAACCTAAATAGAAACAGCCCATTCACACTTAGTGCTAAATCAATGATAAGTCAATGTTACATTTTTCTTGATTGCCCACCCCCATGAAATCCAAAGCTAATGTATCCCGTTCACATTTAGTGCTGAATCAATGACATGTCAATGGTACATTTTTCTTGGTTGCCCACCCCCATGAAATCCCAAGCTAAATGAAGTATCCTGTTCACACTTAGTGCTAAATCACTGATAAGTTAATGTTACATTTTTCTTGATTTTTGCATGCATTCACATATGTAATGTTAAATAGCATCAATGACATGGCATCCTTGTTGGCAGGTGATGTCAACTTGGTGTTAGCATTTGTCATAGATAACATTCAAGTCTAGCTTAAAGCCTAAGTTTTGAAGTTTTAACTCAATGTTATGTGAAAAGGTTCAAAACAACACTTTCAACTTAAACATTACATAACATAATTGAGTCTAACTCAATATTTAATATATTTAAAATTAATTTTAATCATCTTGATTGTGATTAATAACCATTAACATTCATCATCATGATATCGAATGAACAACAAAATTGTTAATTAATTAAAGGATAGTTCTAATTTTAACATGGGTATTTTTTTTTTGTTTTATGATGTTATCTAAATATTGGGCTGCCTAACACCATAAACCCTAACATCAGGTCTAAAAGATGCTTTAAATCAAAGCAACCATGGATTCAGCCTAAGTGGTGATTCATCAGGGTTTTTTATTTTTTGTATTGAAATTTCAGCAATTTTTCGAAAAGCAAGCAAATTCATTAGTCAAATTTGTACTAGAAACCCCCCAAAAAAATCATAAATTTTCTCAAATTTTTAAAAAATTACAAAATTTGTTGAGAAAACAACATTGGTGACCATCCATAGGAAGATGTACAAAAAGGGGCAATTGTGAAAAAGTGGTTTAAATTATTTATAAACCATATACAAAACCAATAATGAAGGACAAATCTTGAATCAAATTGTTCTATGTTTCTGACTATATATTGAAACCAAATATGCTGAAATTTTCCTTGTTTTTCCCTGACTTTTGGGAATTGAAACTTTGAAGAGTTACTTCATTTTGGAATTTCTCATTTCTATTTTTTCCTTTTGGCAAAACTTCACCAGGAAACAAACAAACAAAAGGCTACCAGTAGTACCCAAGCCTAAGTAATCAATCACCTTGGGTTCAAATTCAGATTATGGGCTAGGTGTTAGTTACCTAAACCCTTGTTTACAAGGTCTAGCTAGCCATCTACCTACCTATTTGAGCTTGGTGTTGCTGTGCACTACTAGTGACCATCAATTATTTTATTATTTTTATGTCTGCATATGATTTTTTTATAATTCATCATTATTTATGTCAATGTCAAATTTATTTTAAAATTATTATACATTTCATGGAAATGAAATGAAAAGACACATTTAAAATTTTTTTTCACGTACATGTTGGTGGATAGAGAAAAAGAATGATAAATTATAAAATGGAGATAGTTATCAAAAAAAGGTGAGAAATAATCATTGAAAAGCATATTTCAAAAATAATCATCTAAAAAGAAATAAAGTAATTATGCTTGAAAATGAGGTAGTTATTTCTGAAATTGTCTTTGGAAGGGTTCAGGGACAACCATACAAAAGATTCCCAAAAAATCCCTCATATACCAGTTCTGATTACTTGGCACTAGAATATTTGGGGGAGGTTTCGTAAGGTCAAATAGGTAGGTCATACAAGCAAAATATGGAACTATTATATTAAGTAATCTTGAATGGGCGTCAGAAAGAACGACCAAGCTGCACATATTCTGGCAAATACTCCAGAACTCTTGTTTGGCATCAAGAGAGAGGGCCAAACATAAAAGAGGCTCGTCATGCAGTCCACCCACCTTGATATACTATGTAATAATGGACTGAATGCAGAGGTCAAATGGAGGTGACAAAATCCCTTTCACATTGGAATGAACTATGAAAAAGGTGTTTCTGTTAATACGGGCATGGCATGAGAACCCAATAGGAAAGAGGAGAAAGTGGTTCATTGTCACCCCCACAAGCTTTCTGTTTGCCATCTAGGTATTCATTCCATACTACAATCCTTTGCAAAATCAAATAAAGATGACATTATCCTTTAGGCTATTATGCAAAGTGAAAAGTTTACAAAGAGCTTAAGAGGAACTCCACCCTTATACCTCCTATTTGGGCTTATAGCAATGTATCACATTCAAGATGTTGTACAATTATTAACTTAAAACATGAAAAATGAGATAATAAAAATTAAAATTCTAAGAACTTTTATTAATTAACATTAACCATTTAATTATGCAATGAATTTTTAAAGAATTGAATGCTCAATAACAAAACATGTTCCCATTTCATTACACATTTCATTCCCATTCCACATAACATTGAAGAAAAAAAACTATGGAATACATCTAGTGAGACTCAAACTGACATTTAAATGTTATATTCATTTGAAATACATTGTGCATGCCACCAACGGAGCTACTACTATAAGAACGTCCACCTACAACAATACAACAATCTATACACACTGTTATTGACATGTACAGCTTTTAAATAATGTGAAATTCAGTTTAGGCTTATAATTATGCTCAAGATATAGATATTTCAAGAGGGCTATTACAAGAAAATGAATTTTTTTATTATTGTTCAGCCATAATTATTTGCCCCAATTGGTGGCATTTAAGTAGTCTCTCGCTTGTTCAATTTGCTTTCGTTCAATTTATAGGTGGGATATGGAAAATCATAAATACTCTATGCAAAGATGTTATAGACAATAGTAGAGGCCCAAATACAAAAGTGTGAGTGGATGCTCTAAACCTAGTTTTTCCCTCTCCTTTTTTGGTGGGTATTGGGTTTCATTAGTTGCCTCTTGGTAGGTGGCCACGCAAGACACCTTGTGTGCTTTAGATTAGGAGACTTACACCATGAGCCTTGGAGTGACCAATGGGTGTATAATTGCTGTTCTAAGTAGATTTATAATTTGGAGTTGGGGATTTTTCTAATCTCTTGCTGAAAGAAATAAAATCTCCTCCACAGAGTCTTTTAATTATATATTAGAGAGAGAGAGAAAGGATAAGAATTTAAATCAATAAATAATAATATAATATACAACATTTATTTATTTATATAAACAGGGAAGATGTCATGCTTAATAAGGAGGTCAAGGTTTTTGACTTTGAATTTTTTTTCTCCTTATTTTGAGGTGTGTTTTGGACTTTAAATCTGTATCTGACCAATGGTAGGTATCTTAACACATTCACAGCCCACAATAAGTCAACTTTCACTGTTTTTGGGTGGGCTACTTTGACCCCTTCTCTAGCCGCAAGCATAACAGTTACTAGGGTTTCGGGTCCCTAAACCGTGAACCCTACTATGTGGTCCAGAGTAAGAGAAAGCTTTTGATAAAGTGAACATGTGAACATGTTTATGTGTTTCATTGTGTTTCAAAACATGTTTAATACTCACATTCTTACACTTTGTGTTCATGAAATGGTTTGTGGCCATGCAGATAGTTGGCGGTAAGATGGACGATAGTAGTAAAAGGAGAAAATGGGGAAAAAAGTGCGAACTTTCTAATAATTTTTTTATATTTTTGCACGGACTTTTTGTGGATTGCATGGACTCTCTCAACCATTTTTTTCCACACCTTGAGAAGTGTGTGTGTGTGTGTTTTTTTTCACATCTTGAAAAGTGTTTTGATTGATCAAGCTTTCAAAACAACTATGATTTTGGACCCTTTCATCTTTTTGTTTTTCAATATTTCTCACCCCATGAGATAATTTTACAACAAAAGGGTCAAGAAGGAACGGGTTTTAGTGGACCAAACAGCAACGAACAAAAACATCCTCATAAGTTCATTTTCTTTCTTTATTTTTCAAGTTGTAAGATGCCTCGGTAATCAAGTAATGACAATATTATGTTGTTTCAAACCTATTTTTCTATTTATTTAATACATGTGTGCACAAATCCAACATAAATGTTTTTTTTTGTAAAATGATATGGACTTTGTTTAATTTTTTTATTTTTTTTTCAATCATCAAAAAGTCCACAAAAAAATAGCTTGCAACTTATACATTGTGAAATCCTTGAAATTTGTTTATACTAACATGTTATCTAATTAAATTGAATCACTAACAATTATAATGTCAATGATTGAACTATTTTGAAATCCATATATAAATTTTGTATCAAGATCACAATTTTCAATGTTCAACCTTGAAAGTTAATTGCTTTTTTGAATATTTTGCAAAAAAAATATTTCATCATCTACATATGCAAGTTATTAACTTCAAATTAAGACCCTATGGATAAATTGTAATCTGTAAAATATGAAATAATGATTGTACTTACACCCATTTGTAAAATTTGCTTCCATTTTACAATGACATCCATCCTAGCAATATAAGCACATAATTTCATTGAGCATGTTAGTTCATCCAACCTCATTGGTGGCAAAATCAACTTAAAATTTTGTTATACGCAAACTTACGAGGGTATGATAAATACCTTGGGAAATTACCTGGGCATCGTTTGGACATCCTGGTCTGATCCTTTCATGGTATCACCATGAGCGATACCCTAACTGAAAATTGAATGGATGTGATAACTGGATTTTTAAATAATAACAATAATCATCTGAGAACTGGGTAAGGTTTGACCCTGTACCCAGGTCAGGTCTCAAGGTTTAACCACCTTAAAAATTTAAGGTTAGGTTGGAGGCATCACATTCCAACACTCCTTCTTGTAAACCCTAAAATTTTGTATAAAACAGGTATCTTCCTTTTCACTTGTCCTTTTGCACTTTGAATTTTGCAATTTTTTGCATTTTTGCTCCTCCAATTTGCATGTTTTCATTTGCATTTGTGTTGTGGATTTGAAATTTTAGTTAGAATTTTTTTTCTTTGTGTTTCATTATTTTTGTTTTGCCTTTGTATCTTGCCCTGTGTTCTGCCTCCGCACCTTGTTGTTGTGCCATCGTGTCTTGTTGCTTGCCATCATGCTTTATTGCTCCTCATATCTTGTTATTCCTTGTCGCACCTTGTTGCTTGTTGTTGCACCTTGTTGCTCACCATGCAAATAGAAAATTTATAAAATTTGATTTTTGTCAACAAAAATTGACCTAATATTTCTAAAATAAAATGTAGATTTTCATCTAATTTAGTAGGATTCCTTGAAAGAGAGATAGACTTAGAAAAGTTTGAAGGGGAATTTGAAAAAATGAAGTTGTTGAAGTGTAAAATTTCAATAAATAAATTCTTGGTTATTTTAGATTTTTCTTTGTAACATTGCTTGTAAATTTTTCATTGTTAAAAAAATAAATCAAATCAATAATTACTTAATCTTAATTTTAATTTTTAAAAAAATTTAAAATAAAATAAAAGGTAATACCCAGTTTGTGAAAACCGACAAAGAATAACTGGCTATCTCAAATTTTTGAAAACCGACATTGTGAGAACTGGTTTAATAACTTTTAAAATACCCTTGCCTGGCACAAAAATTTTAAAAGTTTATTTTTGGGAGAACCAGACCCTTTTGTATATTATTTTGTGAAAACTGAACTTGATGGGTATCATAAAATTGTGATACCCACCCAACACTGGTTATAACCTTCATTGTGATTCCTTAACCAAGGGTGAAATTTGGCCACACATTGCAAAAAATAAGGATTGGTCACATATAGGGTAATAAATCTATTATTAAAATATTATGACAAAGTTATAGGTACTTGTTTGCTTCATTGGTGATACCATGACCAATATTAGTTTCTATACCTAGGTGCCATGGGTATACCTACCCAATATTAGTTTCAACCTATGGTATATAAGGCTTTAATTAAAAATGACATTAAAAAAGTCAAGGAAAATTTTTAAATGTTGGAAAGGCAATCTTCACATCAACAAAAGGGTATTCAATTTGTGCCTATAGGTATGAGTTGTCCTTGAATATAAAGGTAATGTTACTTTTGGCTTGATCTTCAATGACAACATCACCTTCAACCTTACCTGCATATGTTTAGGGTTTACCTTCATCTTATAACATTTTCAAGTAATTATATTTTCAAATTACAGATTCGTTCACTTGAAACGTTTAGAAATAATGTTAGTCGTGTGCACATATTTTAAAACCCAAGGGAAAAAGTTGTCAAATATGGTTGAATCTTTGACCAAAAAATTGACCTTAAATTATTAAGGTACCCATGAAACAATTACATTTATGAGAATAAGGTTCCTAAATAGTGAAAACAGAAATCAATGGTGGCAAAGGCAATCCACAACTTACAAATGTTGTTTTCATGTACTACATAAAATGCACAAGTTCAAATGTTATGCAATCCATTAAGAATGAAAACCAAAATGAAGTTTTAAAATAAATATATATATGATCAAAAGGGGCCCAAGAGATGTTTAGAAAGTGGAATTTGACAAATGGAGCATAAACATGTTGTGGTTGAAGGCAAGAAGGGGAACAATATGCATAGGGTAAAGCCTGAGGACAAGGGCATTAATGAATTTGGTCTTGCAAAGTTTTAGTAATGCTTTTGTTCATGGGCTTTACATTGCATACAAAATTATGCAACTTTCAAAGAGCATGGCTTTATATTTTTTTTGTAAAGCTTGTTGTGAAAATAGAATGCCCATTTGGAGGACAGGAATACTTGCACACTATAATGTGCCTTCCAATTACACCACCAAAATTCTAAGGGGTTGTTACATTTCTTGAATCCTTTAGTTAGTAGTTTCAAAGAAGGGTGAGAAAAGCTCATAATATTTGAATTCTACTTGTGAGAATGAACTATATGGTAACAAGCAATAAAATAAAATTTGGGCATGATAGGTGAAGTGGTTGGAAATTTTCAAACTTCTTCCACCATAAAGGTCCCATTGCAACTTGAGACAGTACATTAGGGCCAATTATGCTCAATGGGTGGAATTAAGAAGATGTCAATTTCGGCTATAATTTCATTTGGGCATCACAAAATAAAACTTGCTACCAAAGGTTATTTGGAGATGAACTTGTGTAATGAAGGTGTGGACCAATTCAATTTTACTTGAAAGGTTCAAAACAGCTTCATGATATGAAGTGACATGATTAAAAGTGCAAGCAATTGAATTACCAAAAAATAAAATGTCAATATAAAACCTTTCCACTCAATGGGCCTGAACATAAACAGAAGTTATGTGACATGGTGTGAGAATAAAACCCACACCTATTCTTTGTCCAAATTTTACAAATGAGTATAAGTACAAGAAAAAGTGACCATTTTGGTCCACTCAATCCACCCGAAATTTTCAACTGCATTGATCAATTAATTGACCAGTTTCAGCCCTAGCCTAACAAATAGTAGACATATTTTTCTATGTTCTAGAATATACATGCTGCTTGTTTATGCAGATCTACTCCTCCTCCCATCCGTACACCACTTGGTGTATGGAAACCAGGTGTAACATCTTTATGAACCCCCAGTGTAACATGTTGTGAACTTATAGTAAACTTGTATCTTGTGGAAGTGCCTGTGTAGAAGAGCCTAATTTATCTTCAGCTTTCAGGTTGCATCATTTATGGTTTAGCCTGATGTACCTGCTGAATCAGTTCGGACTTGGGTGTAGTTTGTCTCCCAACTGGTACAAGGAGTTATGGGGCCTCCTGTTGATGTATAGGTGTATGTTGTTGGAGATAATCAAGTCTTTATGTGTTGCCAATGTAGGAGAGTGGTGCTGCCTAAACTCATGTGAACTGCTAACTCCAACCTATTGATGAAATTGGAGTCTGACTCTGCTATTAGTTGTCTCTATAGTTAGGTAATGGTTCTAGTTCTTATTGTCCCTGCATTTTTTGTCATCGCTAAACAAGCGGACCTTCACTTTCCTCTTCATTTGACTATACCACAGATTGGGTTTAAGTGCGAGTGTGCATCTGCTCCATTGGTGCTGCCTATTTAGGTGATTGACTATTCACTAGAAATGTTCAATGGGTACTGCGCAGGTGTTGCTGAATTTGTTTTATCATACGTCCACTTGCACCTTTGGATGATGATGTTTTGTTCCATCCTCTTCCAGAAACTAGTTTTGCATGAAGACTTCAATCAGTGGAGCAAAATTGCAAATGTTTTTACTCTCCACCACCTTATTGATTCCCTTAAGCATTACTATCTGCACTGTGGACCAGCATTACAACTCATTCTTCTTGTGGTTGAACATAATGTCAACCTAGTTAACCAAATCTTTGGCATTCGTAATCATGAACGTAATAGCATTTTGGTTGTTAAAGTAGTTCACCCATTCACTTTGGTAAGTGATATGTAGTAGTGCTACAAACCGAATGTTATAAGGATGCGTCATTTTGGAAACATTCCATTGTTCATTTCCAACATGTGCACGAGATCTGATCATGATATCCACGAATGCTTGTTTTGTTGGGTCCTTTGTGCAAATGGCCAATTGTGAATCTCCTACAAAATTTTTGAATTTTCTAGTAAAGGTAAGTCTGTCAATACAAACCAGCTTATTATACATTGGTGCAAAAATTTGATCATCAATGGTGATCCAAGTATTAAAAAATTGGATGAAAAGGTCATGGTGTGGGGTCTTCCATTCAACATAAAACAATCCCACTAAACCGATAGTGTTTGCTTAAACATGCATTCTTCCTTTCATGTTAACCCACGCCTATAGGTGTTCAAGCTTTGCCATATACTTATGTGGTGCTAGTGCAAACCAATATTGTTCCTTTGGAAGAAAAAATATTAATATCTTTTTCTTTTTCACTACAAAAAATCACAATTTATTTGATTAAAAATATAAATAAATAACCCATCATTTTGACATTTGGTCAATTTGACCACTTAATCATAATGGACAAGTTGATTTGAACATGTCCAATTTGATTGGTGGTTTTTTTATTAACCATAAAATGATTTTTTTGATTAGTCAAATCGAACAAAAAATTGAGCAAACAAAAAAATTTAATTAAAAAAACTCAATTTGTAAATATAAAATGTAAATAATAAATATAAATAAGTACTTACCTACCTACCTACCTACCCACCTAGCCATGACCTACCTACCCACCATAGCCTCCTACTTACCTATCCACAACCCACCTAAATATTATACATTTTACACACATGTACAAGGTATATATTCAAATATACATATTCCACATAATACACATTGGTAAAGGGGATTGAACCTTGGTCTATTTGGCTCCACACCAATGTCTTGGTCATCAAACCACCCCACCAATTTTTAAAACAATATGACAATAAACACATTTAACATTATGTTTCCTTGAACTTCCATGAATTTTTTTGTCAATGTATATAACAACATTTGAACTTCAACTTTTTTCGTAAGCCAGTTAGTAGTTATTTAACTAGGTAGATAAATAGTACACGTACCTGCCTACTTATGTTTTTAAATGTACATACCTACTTATGTAAATTATAAATAGGTATGTAGGTAGATAATAAGTAGGTAGATTGATAAATAAATATATGTAGGTGAGTAAGTAAATAATAAGTAAGTAGATAGATAAATAAATAGGTAGGTAGGTAGATAATAGGTAGGAAGATAGATAAATATGTAAGTAAATAAATAAGTAACTTTGGTAAATAGTAATAAATAAATAAAACATAGGTAAGTAAATGGTGGGTCAATAGGTAGGTAGGTAAGTATGATATATTTAAATAAGTAGGTAGGTATATGTTAGTTACATAGGTAAGTAAGTATGACATATTTAAGTAAGTAGGTAGGTAGGACATATTTAAATAAGTAGGTAGGTATATGTTAGATAAGTAGGTAGGTAAAACATATTTAGTTAAATAGGTAGGCATATGTTAAATAAGTAAGTAGGTAGGTAATGTAGTCGGCATAATAAGTAGACTAAACCACCAAATTAATATGGCTAATTTGACTAAATATGGCCATTTAGTATGGTTGTTTTGACTAAGCCATGGACATTTTCATGGACCATTTTAAAGATTTGTCATTTTTCACTAAATGTATGACTTAACACTTTGTCAAAATGGTCATTTCAATCAAAAGAATCAACCAAAAAAACCATGTGTCCTTCATGCCTCATGCCTTTAATCAAAAGGAACATCCTTTTAGTCAATGTGAACACTTTAATCAAGTTGAACCTTTTGAAAACCCATGATTTCTTATAGTACTTCTTCCTAATAACACACAAACTTGAATGTATATGTTGTTTTGTGATACTTAGTTTGTTTGCACATTGTGTAGAACATTAACATGAAGTTTTGGTGTTAATGCTTCTACATGCGATGTCATCATTTCTTCTTCCTCTTGCTCCCCAACCACAAATTCTTCTTCTTCTTCTTCCAAGTCTATGAACACCATTGTCTTTGTCTATTGTGGATGTTATTATTATCAATAAAATTTATTCTCTTTCTTCACATATCTCTCCTTATTACGTTTCTTCCATAACAACGTTTCTTTTCTATTTTAGTTTTTTGCAATTCATGTTAACTTTTATGAAGGGCCTATTGGTATTCATTTTGCAAACTCTTTATAATGAACATGCCAAGAAATTACATTGCACATATGTTGTTTTTTGTAAAAAAACGTCAATGCATTCATCAATTAAGGCATCCTATGTGAAATGATGGTTACTATTCTTAGCAACTTCTTTTTTTGGTGGCACAATAATGGCTCCCACATGGACCACCAATGTATAAATGCACGAATGATTATCAATGTGGTTTGTTGATGGCTCCTATGTATACATGAACACCATCCATCCATCCTATTACTATTTCATAATTTAAATGTTAACAATTTGGAAATTAAACATCTGGAACTTAGAAACAACTACAACACATATGATTGTCTCAAATTAAAAGAAATAAAATTTAAAAACTCAAGCCTTTATGTTTACCTTGTAATCAACATTGTTTTTTCAAAACCATCATGAACATTGAAGAGGTTATAATTGGTGGGCATCTTATTCTCTTTCAATCTCATGTCTATAAAACCAAAAAAAATTATGTTTATTTTTTCACCTCAACTATCACAAGGACACATTTTGGGTTTTGTGACATGTTTTTATGAATATGTATTAGTTAAAAAGGATATTTGTGACTAGTGATTATAAACTCATGTCATTTCACCCACTTAGCCGCAAAGGACATATAATTACAAAGCCCAATTATCTTATCAATTAATATTATTTTCTTGTTTATAATATTAAAATTCCATGTCATCATTGACCTTGGTTTGACATGTAAAATGCATGTCACAACCCTAGCCTTGGGTTCGCGATCAAAGCAAAGGCTTGCAAAGGTGCGAGCCAAAAGTGAACTTGGAAATCACATTTCATGTTCCCAAGAGTGCAAGAGAATGTGAGGGAATGAATTCCCACATTCCCAAATGAGCTCCCACTTTGGGAGTTGGAATCCTAATGAATTGTCAAATTTTCAAAGGGCAATTACACGGGTCAAAACTCATTGGATTGAAATGTTATTTATATCGTTGAAAAGCTCTTGGAACATAGATGTCTAAAATGAGCTCATATGACCCGTTTGAGTACTTAAAATACAAGTTATGGCAATTTGACTCCCAACCATTAAAATTCGAAATCGCCCCAATTTCCTTGCGTTCAAGTGGCATATCACATATCGTTGAAAAACTCTCGATGAGGGCTACAACTTTGTTTTAGACCTCATCTTAATCTGAGGTTTGCACACAAAGTTATGGTCCTCCAAAATCGCAAAAGTCCCAATTTCGGGAATTTCGGGACTCCCATTTGGGAATCCCAGGACAAAATGTCATTTGGGTGTTGGCCCCGTAATCAGGCACAAAGACTATAAGGGGGAAGGTGATGGCTTCCCTCAAGTCGAGGTCGTGATGAGTTTTATGAGTCCATGTTTGCCCGCAGCTCATTTATGCACCAAAAGTGCTCTAGTTATGCACTAACCAACTTATTGTTTGGTTTGTGTAGGTCCATGTGAATAATTGAATTACTTGTCACTCTTCCTAGTCCCCATCCTGAAGCTCCAACATGCCCCTTTACCCCTAAAGTGCTGTGAACTAGGGAACGTGCCCCAACTCCTTATCCTTTTATTGTTTTTACACGTAGACTCATATTTGAGTCTACCAAAGAGTTTGGGAGTGCGTCACATGTGATTATTGAGTTGTTTAACGCATGTCATTTCACCCACTTAATCGCAAAAGACATATAGTTACAAAGCCCAATTATCTTATGAATTAATATTTTTGTTTATAATATTAAAATTCCATGTCATCATTAACCTTGGTTTGACGTGTAAAATGCATGCCATGTCAACCTAATCATTTACTCAACTAGGAGTTATAAAAAATGCCTTAATAAATGGACGACATGTGTCAAAATTCTATAAACACTTGTTTAATTATGAGTCATCACACATGAACAAACTCAACCTAATCTAACCTAGGTAACATATGTAGCTAACCTAACCAAAAGTCAACTTAACTTAAATTAATTAGCCTAAGCTATTTAACTAAACTACATGGCCTAGGTTTAAAACAAACCTTGGCCTCCTAGGTTAAGTAGCCTAGACTAGGTTACCTAACCTAGGTTAAATGGCCTATGTATCATAAGTTGCAAAAACAATGACTTGAACCCCTCACCTCCACTTTGGGGTTCAAGCCTTCATCCATTCCATTATGACATTTTTTTATATTAAATTTATCAAACACAAAATTATAAAGGGGTGAAAGCACACTATAGTAACCCCATTTGTGTAATCACATTGTATTGTTTTTCTTGGTGGTCATTTTTGAACCTAAACCATGTCAAAACTTCAAAAGATTTTCACAATGTTTTTGCATATTATGGTAAAGCATAACCCCAAAAAAAAAATAGAAAAAAATAATAATCATTCGATTTTTATTTTATGATGGCTTGGAGTATATTTGCATGAAAAAATACATGTCACAACATATTCGAAAATGCAAATATATTCCAAAAATGATTGAAATGATTTTTAATTTTCATGAAATTTATAATAGTTATTTCACATGTCATTTCACATAATTTAAACCAAATTTGTGAACCATTTGAAAAGTTTGATAATTTTCATGTCATAAATGGGTTCTTTTAACCATCTTGGTCATAAGTATATGGTAAATTAACATTTTCACAAATAATCACTTGCAAATGGAATGTGACAAGTATTTTAAGGTGGGAATATTTTTATATTTTTTATTATTTAAAAAATATTAATGAAATTAAATATTAAAGCAATTTGAAATGAAAAAATGAGCTTTGTTATACAATGTACATAGAAATATACACATGGTTCCTTTCTTTTACATTATTAAATTTTTAAAAAAAAATTAGATAACATTAATTTTATGAAAATCAAAATTTTAAAACCAAAACACAAAAATTTTAACTCAAAATTAAATGGATTACATGTGAAATTCATAAAATACCTTTAGTAACAAATGGAAAAGTGCCCCAAAGTGATCATTGTAATGTGTTTTCACCCAAAGATCAAAAACTTTACCCTCAAATTAAATTATGGCACCCTAAGTTGACATAGGTTAACTTACCTACTACCTAGCAACTTAGCCTAGGTTGATTTAAAATGAGTTAGGTCAACTTAAACTCCCTACAAGCCTAACTTAAGTTAACTTAAGCCTCCTATGCTAAAAATAAATTAACTTAGTCTAATTAAAACTACTCAAGCTTTAAGTTTGACTTAGATTAAGCTAGGGTAAACCTAACTAGGTTAAACTTAAACTAAGCTAGGCTAGACCTAGGGTAGACCTAAACTAAATTAAGATAATCTAGGCTAGACCTAAGCTAATCTAAGGTAGACTTAGATTAAACTAAGCTAATATAGGCTAGACTTAAGCTAATCCAAAGTAAACATAAACTAAACTAGGTTAATTTAGGGTAGACCTAAATTAAATTAAACTAATTTAAACTAGACCTAGGCTAATCCAAAGTAGACCTCGACTAAACTAGGTTAATCTAAGCTAGACATAAACTAAGTTAGATTAAACATGGCTAAACACAATTACTTAGGCTAAACATGGTTAAACACCTTTAAACACAATTGTTTAGGCTCATCATGGTTGAAAATTGTTAATGTATGGTTAAATTAATATAATTTATATTTAAAATAATAATTTATGCTAAAGATGGCTAAATTTGCATAAATGAAATTAAACATATTTTTTATGTTAAACATGGTTGAACAATGATAAATTAAGTTAAATTTGAATATTTAGGTTATATTTGGCTAAATCTGAAAAAATTAAAATTAAGTTCACTATTGAAACAATACATGGCTAAATTTGGTTAAATTGTGACAAAATTTTAAACTAAACTAGGTTATTTAAATTAAACTTGGCTAGTAAAATGATTAGTCCTATGCAATTATCGTTATTTTTTAAATAAATTTTGTTAATTGCATGAGTCATAAGGTTCATTACTAATTGCTAAAAACATTTTTAGTTGTTTTTTTAATCATGTTGGACATTGTAGTTGGATAGGACAACTCATTAAAGACATGTTTTGGTATTATGAACACTTTTGATTAATCACTAAATGTAATTTCATTGAAACTAATGTCATGAGTCATTAAGTTGACTACTAATTGTTAAAAACATTTTTAGTCATTTCCTTAATCGTGTTGAACATAATAGTTGCATAGGACAAGTCATAAAAGACATATTTTTGCATTATGAACATTTTTGACCAATCAATAAATGCAATTTTATTGAAATTAATGTCATGAATGGGTGCAGGTACACACAAAAAAACCAATAGGATTACTTTACAAAGGACTATTTGTCCTTTTTAGTCCTTTTTCACTTTTTCATATGAGAGAATTTTTGAATGAAATCTTTTGCAATTTGTTATTAAATATATATATATAGTTGCCCCAATAGATCATATGTTTTTTGTTAATCATTGTTAAATAAATATGAATATTTCAAAGTGTGTAAATTTGGCTAAATTTTGTGTTTGATCTTGAAAATTTATCATAATTTTGAATCATACCAAAATATGTTAATTACTTTTGATTTTTTTTTTCTTGTATCATAAACTACAATTTTGTTTTGTATCTCATGCACATTACACTCTATTTACATGTGGTAATGGACTCTTGAAATTTTTTTAACTTGACAAATATTTTAAAATTCTTAAAATTTCAATTCCATATCTTTGAAATTGTGAGTGCTTTTTAAATGTGCATAATAGTTTACTATTACCTACAATTTTTTACCATCAAAATTATATTATTACAATAATCCTTTACTTAATCTTTTGTAAAATTAACTACAATATAACACAACACCTATTCAAGTTCAAACATCTTATACTAAAACCAATGTTGTTCATAACTACCTATATTAGTATCAATTTCTAATGAAGATGATGTGGCATAACACTAGAAAATTGCTAAATTTTTATTCCATTACTAACCACAAGTTTGATTAATTTTGACATGATACTAACTACCTATATTAAGGGGCCAATCAAGAGAGTGCACTATATTAAAAAGAACAAAAATTAAGTACAATTCATTCACATTTTTCAAAAGAGTTTTACAATGTGGATGAGGGAGCTTGTTAAGGGGTATTTAACATCTTGTTATGGCTAACCACTTGCATGGTCATTGAAAAGTCAAAAACATTGTGTCCACCATCTATTCCTAGAAAAGGAGTGGCCATAACTCCCTTTTTATATTTTAGAAGTGAAAACATGAAGACAACCATACCTATAAAATCATTTTGGGTACGGAATTAGGAGCCAAAACTGACAACAAGGACTTGAAGCACAGCCACCATTGTGGCCACTCTTATAACATTCAAAGTTCAAACCATTATTGGCCGGTTATTGAATTTTTTTCACAACCGCGGGATAGGTTATTATTATTTTTAAAAAATTGGGTGTTGGTTAATTATCAATATCAATATTAAAAAATTATGTATGAAGGTGAGGTTATCAATATTATTTGGGTAATAACCATCAGTTATGCATAAGGTTAGGTTCTCAAATGTCATGCTGATAATCACCAGTTATATGGGTTAAACAATTCAAAGTACAGATTGTATTTGTATTTTTTCTGTTTCTTTTCATTGAAAATTGTTTAGTGTCTAATAATTGGGTTGATAACTGAATCAAAACTCAATAATTGAGTAGGTGATTAGATTTTGAGATTTTAATACTAGAGGGTTAGGTTATTAATTGGTTATCAAAATTTGAAGGATTAGCTAATTAGTTATTAATAACCGGACTGATAACCTGGTTCATAACTGGGTCAAGACTCAATAATCAACAACACTTGTTCAAATAGTGTAAAGTTTGGTATAACACAAGTATAAATTTAAAAGTAAATTCAATGGCTTCTCTTGGCTCCCTTTGTAAGGGAATAAAATACATGTTTTCATTTGCTCCCACATTTTGAGGGAACACAGTGTTCACCAAATGATGTTGGGAACGTGTTAGTATGCAAGGTTTGTTTTTTGGGGAATGTCATGAAACATTTTCTATTTTTAACTATTGTTGGTTTGAACAAATGTTGACGAGTTATTGAGTCTTCACTTGGTTATCAGCGAGTAATTAATTTCCTACCATGTTATTGATTTTTGGGATAACCAATGAAATTGATAAATATCTAGTATTGAAATTTCAAAAATTTTGATAACTTACTCAATTTTGAAGTTTCAACCTAATCATCAACTCGGTTATTAAACAGAAAACATTTTTTTGATAGAAAACCCAAATAAATAACTTTTCATTGTTTAAAAACACTATAATTAGTGTACAAACTGGGCCTCTAGCCGATAGTTATCAATTGGGTATTTGATAACCTAACTTTATGCACAACCAATGATAATTCTTCAAAAAATATTGATAACCTAACCAACACCTAACTTTTGTCAAAAAGTAACCTCCATGATGGTTACGAAACAAATCAATAACCGGCCAACACCAGTTTGAACTTGCTATTATTCAATGTATCGCTTATTTTTATTTGCTCAAGTACGCAAGAAATTTGGGTTTAGATTATTATTTAGCCACCCACCTTTGGATTCGATCTTTTTGGGGCTAAAACTCTATGTTAAAGGTGTTACTTCAACTTAATTATGTGAGTTCATCATTTTTGTGGAACTTAATAAAACATTTGAGTTTGGGATGATAGATTACATCATTTCCTTGATCAAATTTATGTTACACAATGAATGCTGATGATCATACTTTTTCATAATAGTGATCGAAATGTAATTATTGAACATGAATTTTTCTTCATATCATTGAACCTATTACTGAAACTTTAACATCCTGGATTGGCCCTGCCCTACCCATTAAACTGGGTGCTTTGCATGAAATGGCCTTTGCTCTAACGGTTATGTTGGGTGTGCTGCCGAACTCGTCCTAAGGGGCCTTGCCTGGCACCTTACCCAAGATAATGAGCAGCTTTGCTCAACCAAATTTTCTTTTGACCAAAAAGTGAAATTAAAAAGTTGAAAAAGAAGTGATTTTGGAGGTTTTCAATTGCTAAAAGTGAGAAAACGGAAAAAGTAAAAATCATGATCTTCCGATATTTGGTTTTCAATGTGTAGCCAAAAAATGAAAAAATGATTAAAGATTTATAATTAATTTATGGTTTATAACCAGTTTTGGCTAATTCTTTCTTCAATGATGCCACTTTTTCTGCATCTTCCAATGGATGATGGCCACTTTGGCTAGAAACAATGACTTCTAGAAACAGCCCTGTGCTCAACCCTTCCATAGTATAGAATGGTTTTCCATGTGACCTTTTTTGCCTCTTTTTAGTCCCCCTTAAAAGGCACAAAGGACAAGTCTTTTTGAATTCTAGCTGATCTAACCATTGTTCAAAATCCACATGCCCATTTTATGCAAATCATGGAAACCACTATGGAATGGAATGTGGTGGGCATGAGACATTGTTTCTGTTTTTCTTTTCACTCAGAAATGTGGGTTCACCCAAATTGTCTGTTCGGAAATTTGGCCAAATTCCTCACAAAAACCTTACATGGCACATTCTATAATATTGTAATACCTTTACCATTCCTACATCTTCTTGTTGAAAATTTATTTTATTTTCACTGTGTCATTCCTCCAATAAAGATGAAAATGTCCTGAAATTCCAACTACCATTGAGGCGAGGAAAAAAATGAACAAATATGTACATATTGGGGCAAATAATTTATAGCTTTTGGGAAGTTAATTTTGAAAAAAATCCAACATTTATCGAAAATAAATTTTTTTTTGCCAAAATAGGAAAGGTACTACTCTACATTTTAAAATTTAAATTGTTTGAACTTGCCATAATTGGCAGTGGCATTATTATTCCATAAAAGGTGCTTTATTTTTTTATGCCTCAAAGAATCCAACAAACACCCAAGAAATCTTGGGTCATATCTTTGTAGCCACCACCCACATTTGGATTCAATTATTCAGGGATTTATTCTCTTCATAAGCCACTGGTATTGTAAGTGATCAATTGATCATGGTAGGCTTGCAGTAGTGGGGCAAGAGACCTAAAGGAGGAGGGACAAATTGTAGCGAGGCAAAGATTCAAGAATAGAAGAAGGAGGGGAAGAGGAGGAGCTGGAGACCATGAAAAAAAGAGAGCTACCAAGATGGAGGGATTTCCATTACAAGTGATTGGCAACATTGTTAACCTTGTACTAATCATACATTTGATTTTTTTAAATGTTAAATTTGTAGTTATTAGATTTATAGATTTGATTTTTTTAATATTAAATTTGTAGTATTAGATTTATAGATTTGATTTTTTTAAGTGTTAAATTTGTAGTTATTAGATGTATAGATTTAACTCTTTTAAAATGTTAAGTCAGAATTTGTAGTTATTTTATTAGATTGATTTTATCATGTATTAGTACAAACTTGATTTTTACATTTGTTAAGTATTTTATGCAATTTTGACTTTGGTTGTTGTTTTGCATGTGCAAGCACTTTGCATGGACAAGTGCAGTGATATGATGAGCATGGCTCATTTTTTCACAAAAAAAATTGTATGCTATCAAGAATTTGGCTTACTTGAAATAACTACAAGATGGACCCATAGTAGAAAAGGTTCATTTACAATATAATATGAAGAAATTGAACCTTCTTAGTTCTTTGATTTTGAAAACTGGACATCTGATATTGTTGCACTAAAAGCAAAGCAAAGTTTTGTTCCTAGTAAATAAATGTTAATTTTACGCATGATAAGTGTTGTAAGCTTGTATCTAAATTACAACTGTATAAAGAATTTGCAAACGGTTTTGTGCTAAAAATAATGGTAAGAACAAAGCAAATATTTACTTCCCAAGGCCTCCCCTTATGTTATGGATTACTACTTCAATCAATGATGCATTTGTGTAGACATGGTTACTATGATGGGAGACCAATGTTGGTTAGCAATTTAAAGTAATAAGTGACATAATTTTTGTGTCATTTGCATGTCAAGTCAACGTTTTGTTGGAAAATTCAAGGGTTGGAATAAATAATAAAACAAGAATATTTTTGAATTTCATTTGTTTTGTTTTGTTTTGTATGATTTTTTTAGGTGAATGTAGTATGGAAAGCATGTTCTGTTTTCAAGCCATACTTGAACTCATATGTATCCATGTCAAGTGTAATTTATCCTAGATCATAAAATAGACAAAATTATGAAATAAGTTTGTTGTAATACTTTACAACAACAAAGGAAATGTATTTGTTGTTGCTTTTGTGTACAAAATGCAAAATGCACAAGTGACATTTGCTTGTAATGAACAATATTGATGTGTGAATTGTGAACAATAAACATATAATTAACATGTACATGAAATTAAATAATGAAAAAAATTAGTTGGATCAAGAATTGTTATAAAACTGTAAAATTTGGATTTTGCTAGATTTTTATCCCAGAACTAACCACAAGTTTGAATGATTTTTGGGAATTGCCATTTCCCTTGTAAATTTGAATGGTACTAATGAAGTATTAAGGGGAAAATTTTAAAATTTCTAGATAGGATACACAATTTTCTATATTCATGAAAAGCAAAGATTTCAACAATTAGAGCAAAAAAATCCGATATGATTTTGAATATTGGACAATTTTTTTTAATTTTAGAAAAAAGAAAAAATCACACATTAGACAATGAAAAATAAAAAGAAAAAAGGCCGAATAAATCTCCAACCTTCGGGTGAAACTAAGTAAAAAATCTCAAATTTGTCCCATCTTCAAAAACTATGATCATAATGTAAATTGGACACATAGACATTCAAGAAAGAGGGGCAAAGAAGGCGTACTTCTAAATGGTACCCACAAGCCCATGAACAAATTTACTGCATAATCAGGCATGCTTATATTAAACAGTCACCTGAATTACCTAAATTAATTTGATTTAGGTGCATCAGGAATGGTTAGTTTAGGCGGGGGCCAAATGAAAGCTTTATTTAGTAGAAAATGATTGGTTAGCATTTATCAATGTTGGAACTGTTCTATGAACAAGAACTGTTTTGCTTGCATGACTCTTTCTAATCCAAAGTTCAATAAACACTTGCGAAACAAATCCTTCTCCCGACGCAAGATCGAAAAATCAGATTCTACAGTACTAGTTCCAGGAAAAAGCATTGCAACGACACCACAATATTCCATCAAATTCGTGAATCGAGCACCAAATAAAGACCAGCCATCCTTGAAACTTGAACTGCTAGAAAGCAAATCGATGTCATCCTTCAACACTGGCTCGCATCTGTGAGCATGGATCAGAGCTTTGTGCTCGTCGGCGATGAGATCGATTTGAATTGATGAGTAACAATGCTCCAATCGAAAAGCATGTTACCGAATCTTTCGGATGAAGTTAGCTGTGAATAGCTCGACGAGTTCATGCGGTAACATTGGGGGAATAGAACCGGGATCGGCCATCGCATTGTTGTTTCGATCTCAATAGGCAAAAATTTCATGACTCTGATCGCTGGCGGTGATATAAACGAAGGCGATGTCATGCTGAAGGTCGTTCTGGTCACTTTCATTGGCTTTGTTAAGTAAGGTGTCAGCCCAGGAAGCCAAACCAACGAGAAATTCTCAGACACTAGACATAGCAACTACATAACGACCACTAATGACGTGAGTCAATGGGTCGATATTCGTAATCGATTCTATAGGGAGTGGCCCAATCACTCCAACGTTGTCAATGAAGGATGCGATGAGGTTATCCAGGGCATTTCGCTGCTAAAGCACAAAAGTAATTAATCCCTGGATAGAACGGAAAGTGACAACTGCTCGAGTGGTGAAATGATGCATAGAAAGAAGTGCAACCCACCAAAGGCGAAGTGGAGCGAAATCTGGCTACTTTGATTCGATATAAGCGAGCAACTGTGGCCGATGGATTTTAAACCAACTGATAACCTTCTCCATCAAAAGCCAGCGATTGACGACATGAAGGCACGTAGTTTGCATTTCCACGATCAGATTCTACTACCGTGTTAAATGAGTTATAAATTTAGTCATGACTGAGAAGAATCGTTATTTGATGACATTGTTCATTATGTCCTCCATAACAAGATCTATTTGATGCACCCCACACCAAATTCGAATTAGAGAACAGTCGTTATGCATCGCGGCGTCGAGGCGAGTGATAACACCAGCAACCC
>Ga0116229_10004514_pt1 | contig 22800 bp, 26 predicted proteins | sample S1TSphgellanicum_3_FD_87313 | JGI IMG/M metagenome (GOLD analysis project Ga0116229, IMG submission 87313) | Host-associated microbial communities from peat moss isolated from Minnesota, USA - S1T2_Fc - Sphagnum magellanicum MG | ecosystem: Host-associated > Plants > Peat moss > Unclassified...
CAGCAGGATGCCGGGCCCGTCGCCAAAGGCGTCGTCGAGGGCGATCGTGGCATCGGCGTGCACGATCACCTCGTCGGCGACGCCGCGCGAGACGAGCGCCCGTCGGAGCGCATCGCGCTCGACGTCGCGCCCCGCGCCGGCGACGCCGGCGCAGACGACGCCGGGCCTGGCATCCGGCATCCCGGCGGCGGCCAGCGCGTCGGCAATCGCCGCGGCGATGATCGTCGCCGACATCTCCGCCTCGCCCGGATGGATCGCGCTCGGTGGGCCGTCGACCGCGACGATTTCGATCCCGTCGCTCCCGGCGACGATGACGCGTGTCTTGGAGCCGCCGCCGTCGACGCCGACGACGAGACTGCCGGTCCCGACGGCGCTCATGCCGATGCGCCTGACGGCGCCGCGCCCCGGGCGTTGCCCGGCGCGACCTCGCGCTCGGCGGGCGGCGCCCCGTGGGTGAGCGATGACAGCACGCCGATGGCGACGGTGAGGGACGTGCCGATCAGCACGTACCATGGCCAGGCGATCGTACCGAGGGGCGCGAGGGTCGGTGCCGCCGCGGGCAGGAGGATGGCGAGCGGCTTGGCGAAGACGACGAGCGTCATCGCGGCGATGCCGACGGCCATGCCGGTGATCGCATCGCGCTGGAGCGCCCGCCGCCAGAGGATCGCGAGAAAGAACCCGCCAAGGAGCCCGCCGTAGGTAAACGACGCGATCGAGAGCGCGATCTGGACGACCGGCGTGCCGTTCTGCCGGTAGAGCAGGGCGCCGCCGGTCAGCAGGACACCCCAGACGAGCGTGAACCGCTTCGCTGTCCTGAGGAGCGACGGATCATCGGCGCGCTTGCCGCTGAGCGGCAGGTAGATGTCGAACGTCGTGGACGAGGCGAGCGAGTTGATCGCACCGGAGTGCGTGCTCATCGTCGCCGCGAGGATGGCGGCGACGACCAGACCGACGAGACCATGGGGCATCCGTTCGAGAATGTATCGCGGGAAGATCGCATCGGAGGCGTCGAAATGCCGCCCCGCGTAGTAGGCGTAGAGCCCGATGCCGATCGCGAGAAAGAGCGCGAACTGGAGGAGGACGGCGATCCCGCTGCCGATCAGCGCGCGGCGGGCGTCGCCGAGCGAGCTGGCGGCGAGCAGGCGCTGCACGATCAGCTGGTCGGCGCCGTGCGAGGCCATCGAGAGAAACGCGCCGCCGATCAGTCCCGCGGCAAGCGTGTAGGGGCGGTCGACGCGGAGCGAGAGGTCGAAGACGCGCAGTTTGCCGGCGGATGCGGCCGTCCCGAGGATCGCGTGCCAGCCGCCGGTGACGGTGACGCCGAGGAGATAGATCGCCGCGCCCGCGCCGACGAGGTAGACGCAGGTCTGAATGACGTCGGTCCAGACGACGGCGCGCATGCCGCCGTGGTACGTGTAGATCGCCGTCAGCACGCCGAGGATCAGGACGGCGAGGCGCATGGCGTTGGACTGCGAGACGGTCCCCCCGAGGATGAGGGCGATCGGGATCGCGGTGGCGAAGACGCGGACGGAATCGGCGAACGCGCGCGTGACCATGAAGATCACGGAAGCAAACCGCCGCGTCGCGACGCCAAACCGCCGCTCGAGGAGGGCGTAGGCGGTGACGAGGTGACCGCGGTAGTACCGGGGGAGCAGGGTATAGGCGACGATCACGCGGCCGACGACGTACCCCATCGCGACCTGCAGAAACGTGAAATCCCCGAGATAGGCGATCCCGGGGATGCTGATGAAGGTCAGCGCGCTCGTTTCGGTGGCGACGACGGAGAAGAGGACCGCCCACCACGGGATCGACTGGCTGGCGACGAAGTAGTCGCGGGCGCTCGTCTCACCCCGTCCGAGCCGGAGCCCGACCGCCGTCGTCCCCGCCAGGTAGGCGATGACGACGGCGAGATCGAGGGCCGTGAACGTCGGGCCGGAGCCCGACGGGTTTACGCCGAGAACGAGCTACCGCAGCCGCAGCCGCCGGTCGCGTTGGGATTCTTGAAGACGAACCCCGAGCCCTGCATCGACGACGTGTAGTCGATCGTGACGTTATTGATGTACTGGGCCGAGAACGGGTCGACGAAGACGCGGAAGTCGCCGGCATTGATCACGAGATCATCCTCGGCGCTCTGGTCCTCGATGAGGAGCCCGTACTTGAAGCCGCTGCAGCCGCCGGGCTGCACGCTGACACGCAGGCCGCCCGTCTCGGCGGAGACGCCTTCGGCCTCCATGAACTTCTTCACCTCGGTGCCGGCGACGGACGTCACGGTGAGCATCACGTCGGGCTGCTGGGTCGTACTCATGTTGCCTCCTCGGAGTCGGTCGACATCGGAATATAGTCACCGCGAAAGCTGCGCGCGATCCAGAAGAAGGCGAGCGCCGCCACGACGAGGAGACCGAGCCCCAGGTTCGTCTCCCCGAAGACCAGCTTGCCGATCCCGAAGAGCGTGGCGTAGGCCGCCACGATCCCGGCCACCCAGTTCGTCCAGGCGAGCGCGCCCCCGGCGATCGGCTCCCGCGGGAACCCCGCGTCCCGGCAGACGCGCCGCCACCCCGGCCCGCCCGGCCGGACGCGCCGGTAAAAAGCCTGTAGGACGGCCGGCGGTTCCGGCGGTGTCAGGAACGTCACCGTGAGCCAGACGACGGTGCTGGAGGCGACGGTGACGAGCATGACCCACGCCTGCGCATTCGGGTCCCCGGGGGCGAACCGCGGGGGGATGACCCGCAGGCAGATGAGGGCGATGACGAAGGAGGCGACCATGGCGCTGATCTCCGACCAGGCGTTGATCCGCCACCAGTACCAGCGCAGGATCAGCACGAGCCCCGTCCCCGCCCCGAGGGCGAGGAGGTACTGCCAGGCCGCGCCGACCGAGTCGATGTGCCGCGAGACGAGGATCGAGGCGAGGAAGAGGACGATCGTCGCGACCCGCGAGACGGCGACGTAGTGGCGCTGCGACTCGTCGGGCTTGAGGAACCGCTTGTAGAAGTCGTTGACGAGGTAGGAGGCGCCCCAGTTCAGCTGCGTGCCGATCGTGGACATGTAGGCGGCCGCGAACCCCGCCATCATGAAGCCCTTGAACGGCGTCGGCAGCAGGTCGACGAAGGCGTGAACGTAGCCGGACTCCTTGTCGACGAGGGTGGGGTAGAGGAGAATCGTGCAGAGGCCGGTGACGATCCACGGCCAGGGGCGGAGGGCGTAGTGCGCGATCTGGAAGAAGAGGGTCGCCAGGACCCCGTCCCGTTCCGTGCGGGCAGCGAAGATGCGCTGCGCGATGTAGCCGCCGCCCCCCGGTTCGGCGCCCGGATACCAGGCCGCCCACCACTGCACGGAGAGGAACGTGCCGATCGTCAGGAGCGGCATCCAGGCGTACGCGTGCAGGACGCCGTGGTCGTAGGAGACGGGGAGGACGGAGAGCGCGGCGGTCTCGCTGCCGAAGTGGGCGATGAGCCCGGCGCGGAGCTTGTCCATCCCCCCGACGGCGCGGACGGCGTAGATCGCGAGGACGATCACGGCCGTCATCTTGATGACGAACTGCACGAGGTCCGTCCAGAGGACGGCCCAGAGGCCGGCGGCGACCGCGTACAGCATGGTGACGGCGAAGCAGATCAGCACCGCCGTCCACGGGTCGATCCCGAGCGAGATGCTGAGGATCTTGACCATCGCCTTCGTCACCCATCCCATGATGATCAGGTTGATGGGAATGGCGAGGTACAGCGCGCGGAACCCGCGGAGGAGCGCCGCCGGCCGGCCGCTGTAGCGGACCTCGGCGAACTCGACGTCGGTCATCACCTTCGCGCGGCGCCAGAGCCGGGCGAAGAAGAAGACGGTGAGCATCCCGCTCATCACGAAGTTCCACCACAGCCAGTTGCCGGCGACGCCATGCGCGGCCACGAGGCCGGTGACGACGAGCGGCGTGTCGGCGGCGAAGGTCGTCGCGACCATCGAGGCGCCGGCGAGCCACCACGGCACGTCTCGACCCGAGAGGAAATACTCGTCGAGGCTCGCCCCGCCCCGCTTCGTGAAGAGGAGGCCGATGCCCGTCGAAAGCGCGAAGTAGCCGGCGACGATCGCCCAGTCGAGTGCTGTTAGATTCATGATCCGTGAGACAGACGAGGGGGGCCCTGCGTCGGCACATCGCCGCCGGCGTGATCGCCGTGAGCGGGTGGGCAGCCACGACCTCCGCGCGGACCGTCCCCGGCATCACCGTGCTGCTGCAGGATAGCGTCGGTGTCCTGCGGGGCAAGCGCGTGGCGCTGCTGACCAATCAGACCGGGGTCGACGAGCACGGCACGTCGGACATCGATCTCCTCGCGCGTGGAGCGGTCGCGCGTGCCGCCGACGTGCACCTCGTGGCGCTCTGCTCCCCGGAGCACGGCATCCGCGGCACCGTCGATCGCCAGTTCCTCGCCGGGGGCACCGACTCGGCGACCGGGCTGCCGATCTACTCCCTGTACGGGGCGACGGTGCTCGCGCCGCCCGACAGCCTGCTCGCGCGGATCGACGTGCTGGTGATCGATCTGCAGGACGTGGGGACGCGGACGTGGACCTATGTCGGCTCGATGGTCTACGCGATGCGCGCGGCCGAGGCGGCCGGCGTCAGCGTCGTCGTGCTCGACCGACCCAATCCGCTGACCGCTGGCCACGTCGAGGGCCCGCTCCTCGACACCGCCCTCGCCAACCCCGACCCGCCGCGCGTCGGCGGCCCGCCGGCCCGCCCCTATGCCCTCTTTCCGATGCCGCTCCGGCACGGGCTCACGATGGGCGAACTCGCCCGCTACGCCCAGGCGACGCTGGCGCTCGGCGGGACGCTGCACGTGATCCCGGTGCGCGGCTGGCGGGCGGCTCGCTGGTTCGACGAGACGGGACTGCCGTGGATCCGCCCGTCCCCCAACCTGCCGTCGCTGACGAGCGTGCTGCTGTATCCGGCGATCGTCCCGTTCGAGGGGACGAACGTCTCGGTCGGGCGCGGGACATCCGCCGCGTTCCAGCAGATCGGCGCGCCGTGGCTCGATCCCGCCGCCGCCGTCGCGGCGCTGCAGGGGCTCCGACTCGCCGGCGTGCGATTCACCGCGGACCGCTTCGCGCCGATCGCCCCGACGGACGGCAAGTACGCCGGCCGCGTCGTGCCCGCGGTGCGGCTCGTGGTGACCGACCGCGATCGCGTCGATGTCGCGCGCGTCGGAGCCGCCCTCTTGTGGGCCGTCGCGACGACGGGGCGGGATTCGCTGCACCTGGACACGCTGGCGGTCGATCTGCGGCTCGGAAGCGGCGCCGTGCGCCGAGCACTCGTCGGCGGCGCGGACCCCAATCGCGTCGTCGACGATGAGCGCGCAGCGGTCGCGGCCTTTGTGGCGCGCGTCCGACCGTACTGGCTCTATCCGCGGCCGCGCGCGCTGACGCGAGACGACGCGCGATAACCGGCATGCGATAACCGGCATGCGATATCCGGCATGCGATATCTGGCATGCGATCACCGGCATGCGATAACTGGCATGCGTGCAGGGCGGGGGGTAGTTTTTCGCATGGCTGCGCACCCCGTACCGGAATGAAGCGTGTCTGGGATGCGATCAAGGCAGGCTATGTGCGGCTGCTGGACCCGGTTGCGGCCGTGCTCGTCCGTCATCGCGTGAACCCGAACGTCATTACGACCATCGGCACCGTCTGCTCGATCACCGGCGGCGTGATCTACGCCACGGGGCATATCAGCACCGGCGGCTGGTTCCTGTCGATCACGGCGCTCTTCGACGTGCTCGACGGGACCGTCGCCAGACGGAGCAACCGGACGACGGCGTTTGGGGCGTTCTATGACTCCACCCTCGACCGCGTCGCCGATGGGGCGGTGCTCGCCGGCCTCACGGTCTTCTATGCCACCAGCGTCGTGCATGGCAGCCTGCCGATGGAGGTCGTCTGCCTCGCCGGGATGCTCGGCGGGTTTCTCGTGTCGTACACACGCGCCCGCGCCGAAGCGCTCGGCATCGATGCCAAGGTCGGCATCATGCAGCGCCCCGAACGCGTCGTGCTCCTCTCGGTCCCACAAGCCTTCTTCGGCCTCGCCCTCAATGGGTGGGTACTTGGTGCCATTATCGTGTCCTTGACCGTGACGTCCTGGGTTACCGCGGTGCAGCGCATCGCCGTCGTCTACCACGCGACCCGACCGGCGACGCCGGTCGATGCGATCGCCGCCACACCGTCCACCCCGTCCGCGACGGGGGCGCGTCCCGCGTCCGTCCTGCCGGTCGTCGTCGACGACGTCGTCATCGTCGGGAAGGGCGCATGACCGTCACGATCAAGCCCGCCACTGGCAAGCTGGGGATCCTGACCGTCGGCCTGGGCGCCGTCTCGACGACGTTCATCGCCGGCGTCGAACGCGTGCGCCGCGGCGACGCGCTGCCGATCGGGTCGCTCACGCAGATGGCGACGATCCGCCTCGGCAAGCGCACGGAGAACCGCGTCCCGCTGATCAAGGACTTCGTGCCGCTCGCCGGGCTCGATGATCTCGTCTTCGGCGCGTGGGATCCGATCCCCGACGATGCCTGTACCGCGGCGACCAAGGCCGGCGTGCTGAGCCGCGAGGACATCGCCGCGACGGCAGACTTCCTGCGCGGCATCACGCCGATGCCGGCGGCGTTCGACAACAAGTACGTGACGCGCATCACCGGCACGAACGTCAAGAAGGCGAAGACGAAGCGGGATCTCGCCGAGCAGCTGCGGCAGGACATTCGCGACTTCAAGACGAAGCACCGCCTCGACCGCGTCGTGATCGTCTGGTGCGCATCGACGGAGATCTACATCAAGGCCGGGGCGGCTCACGCCACGCTCGAGCAGTTCGAGAAGGCGATGGAGCGAAACGACGATGCGATCGCGCCGTCGATGCTCTACGCCTACGCCGCCCTGATGGAGGGCGTCCCGTTCTGCAACGGCGCGCCCAACCTGACGGTCGACATGCCCTGTCTGATCCGGCTCGCCAACGAACGTGGCGTGCCGATCTCGGGCAAGGACTTCAAGACGGGCCAGACGTGGATGAAGACGGTCATTGCCCCCGGCATCAAGGCGCGCATGCTCGGCCTCGCCGGCTGGTACTCGACCAACATCCTCGGCAACCGCGATGGCGAGGTGCTCGATGATCCGGCGTCGTTCAAGACGAAGGAGGAGTCGAAGCTGAGCGTGCTGCACTCGATCCTGCAGCCGGAACAGCATCCCGATCTGTACAAGGACTTTGCCCACGTCGTGCGCATCAACTATTACCCGCCGCGCGGCGACAACAAGGAAGGCTGGGACAACATCGACATCGTCGGCTGGCTTGGCTATCCGATGCAGATCAAGGTCAACTTCCTCTGCCGCGACTCGATCCTCGCCGCGCCGCTCGTGCTCGACCTCGCGCTCTTCTCCGACTTCGCGCAGCGCGCCTGTCTCAAGGGGATCCAGGAGTGGCTGTCGTTCTATTACAAGAGCCCGATGGCCGCACCCGGCCTGCAGCCGGAGCACGATCTCTTCATCCAGCAGACGAAGCTCAAGAACACGCTCCGGCACCTGATGGGCGAGGACCAGATCACGCACCTGGGGCTCGAGTACTACGCATGAGGCCGGCGGCCGCCGTCGGGGCCATCCGGCCCGCCCTCGGGCTGGCTGTCGCCCTCGCGTCGGCCTGCGGTCCGCAGACCACGCGGAAACCAGGCGTGCGGCAGTGGACGAGCGACATGGAGTTCACGATCACCACCGATCCGTCGCCGCCGCGCGCCCGCGAGTCGACGATCTTCACGGTGGAAGCGCGTGACAAGTCGTCGCACCAGCCGATCGAGGGCGCGGACGGCCGGATCTACGCGGGCACGAAGGACGGGGCGTCGACGTACGACGGGTTGATCCCCGGTCTCAAGCCCGGCACCTACTCGGCCAGGATCCGGTTCGTCACGGCCGGCGACTGGTCGGTCGGGCTGCAGTTCCGCCGCGACACGATCGACACCAACCCCGCGGCGATCGTCACGACGCAGACGTGGACGCAGCAGGTCCTGTCCGCGTCCGACGAGCCGATCCCCTGACGATGCGTCTCTTCTTCCGCACGCCCCTGCCGTCCGCCGAGGTCCTCGCCGTCGCGGACGAATATTTCGCCGGGCTCGGGGCCTCGACGGTGGCGACGGCCCTGCGCGGCCGGACCTACACCGGACCGCTCGGCGTGGCGCGCCTCGTCGTGCGCGCGGAAGGGGGGCACAACACGATCGTCGACGTGTACACGGACCAGATCGGCGAGAGTCGGCTCGACAAGAACGTCAAGAAGTTCTTCGTCGTCCTGCACCGTCGTGCGGAACCGTCGCACGCGCTCGGGGCCGGGTACTGATGGCGACCGCGCAGCGGACGCAGCCCCGCGGCGGACTCGACGCCGCCGCGAAGCTCGAGCTGTACTACTACATGCGCCTGACGCGCACGCTCGAGGAACGACTCGTCAACCTCTATCGCCAGACCAAGGTCGTCGGTGGCCTCTTCCGCTCGCTCGGACAGGAAGCGGACGCCGTCGGCAGCGCGTACGCGCTCGATCGCGACCGCGGCGACATCCTCTCGCCGCTGATCCGCAACCTGGGGTCGATGCTCGTCCAGCGCGCCCGGCCGGTGGAGATCATTCGGCAGTACATGGCGAAGGGCGACTCGCCGACACGGGGGCGCGAGCTGAATATCCACTACGGGGATCTGGTCCGCGGGTTCATCGGCCAGATCTCGCAGCTCGGCGACATGGTGCCGGTGATGGCGGGGGTCACGCTGTCGTTCAAGATGCGCGGCGAGCCCCGCGTCGGTCTCGTGTACGTCGGGGACGGCGCGACGTCGACCGGCGCCTTTCACGAGGGGATCAACTTCGCGGCGGTCCAGCGCTGCCCGCTCGTCGTCATCGTCGAGAACAACGGCTACGCCTACTCGACGCCGCTCTCGAAACAGACCGCCGTCCGCGATCTCAAGGACAAGGCGCTGGGGTACGGCATTCCCGGCGAGCAGGCCGACGGCAACGACGTGCTGGCGACCTACGAGGTCACGAAGCGGGCGGTCGACCGCGCGCGGCGCGGCGAGGGCGTGACGCTCATCGAGCTGATCACGTACCGCCGGAAGGGCCACGCGGAACACGACAACCAGTCGTACGTCCCGCCCGGCGAAATCGAGCGCTGGGAGCGGGAGAACGACCCGATCGATCGCTACGTCGCGGTCCTGGCCAGCGAGGGTGTCTCGCCCGCCGAGCTGGCGGCGATCGACGCGCGCGTGCAGGTCGAGGTCGACGAGGCGACGGATGAGGCGGAACGCTCGCCGATGCCGGAGCCCAGGGACGCGCTGGTCGGGATCTACGCCGACCCGCCGGTCGTCGATCCCCTCTGGTTTCGCGCGGGGGTGCGGTCGGCGGTCGAGACGCACGAGCGGCCCGCGAGCTGGGGGACGCACGATGGCTGAGGTCACCTATCTCGAGGCGATCCGCCAGGCACTGTTCGAGGAGATGGAGCGCGATCCGAACGTCTTCTGCCTCGGCGAGGATATCGGTGCCTACGGTGGCGCGTTCAAGGTGACGGACGGGCTGCAGGCGCGGTTCGGCGAGGCGCGGGTGATCGATACGCCGATCTCGGAGGCGGCGATCGTCGGCGCGGCGGCCGGCGCGGCACACATGGGGATGCGACCGGTCTGCGAGATGCAGTTCATCGATTTCATCTCCTGCGCCTACGACATGCTGACGAACTACGTCGCGACCGCGCGGTACCGCGCGATGCTGCCGTGCCCGATGGTCGTCCGCGGCCCGAGTGGCGGCTACGTGCGCGGCGGCCCCTTCCATTCGCAGAACCCCGAGGCCGCGTTCCTTCACACGCCGGGACTCAAGATCGTCTGCCCGGCGACGGTCTCCGATGCGAAGGGCCTGCTCAAGTCGGCGATCCGTGACGATGATTGCGTGCTCTTCTTCGAGCACAAGTACCTGTATCGTCGCATCAAGGAGGAGCTGCCGACCGGCGAGCATCTCGTCCCGATCGGCACGGCACGCATCGCGCGCGAGGGCCGCGACGTGTCGATCATCACGTATGCCGCAACGGTCTGGAAGGCGCTCGAGGCCGCCGATCAGCTCGCGGCCGAGGAGGGGATTTCGGTCGAGGTGCTCGACCTGCGGTCGCTGCAGCCGATGGATGACGAGGCGATCCTGGCGACGGTGCGGAAGACGAACCGGGTGCTGATCGTGCACGAGGATACGCGCACCGGCGGGGTCGCCGGCGAGATTACGGCACGGATCAATGAGCAGGCGTTCGAGTGGCTCGATGCGCCGGTCCTGCGGGTGACGGCCGCCGATGTGCCCCTGCCGTACTCGCCGCCGCTCGAGGACTATGTTCTGCCGCAGGTCGCGGATATCGTGGCCGGCGTGCGCCGCCTGGCGCGGTACTGAGTGCGGGGATAGCGGTGCGGCTGGGGGCGAACCTGGGGGTGGGGTGCGTGACGGCGGTGGCGGGTGGCGCCAGTGGCGGGATGGTCGGCGTGCTGGTGGCGAAGGCCGTGACGGCCGCCCACAAGTGCGTGCCGGTGGAGGGACTGCCGGCGTGCGACTGGCACCTGTATTTCGGGTGGGGAGTCGTCATTGGCGTGGTGACGCTGCCGTCGCTGGTGCTCTGGCACATGCGGCGCGGCGAGACGGGTCGGGGCCCGGGCGCCAACGTCGAGGGCGGGGACATTTGAGTCGTGAGGGGTGAGTCGTGGCGCGGATAGATGTGATCATGCCGCAGATGGGCGAGTCGATCGCCGAAGGGACGGTGTCGCGCTGGCTGAAGAAGGTCGGCGACGACGTGAAGCGCGACGAGCCGCTCTTCGAGATCTCGACCGACAAGGTCGACGCCGAGATTCCGGCGCCGTCGGCCGGCCGGCTGGCCGAGATCCTGATCGGGGAAGGGCAGACGGTCGCCGTCCAGACGATCGTCGCCCGCCTCGAGACCGACGTCAGCGCGTCGATCGGCGTCGCCGGCGGCACGCCCGTCTCGGCACCCGCCGCGTCGGCGTCACCGGCGTCGGCGTCACCGGCGGCCGCGTCACCGGTGGTCGCGGCTGCGGCGGCCGCGCGCCCGGTCGCCGCCGTCCCCTCCGCCGCGGCCGGACCGGGTGGCGCCGCGGGTGGCTCGAGCGTCGGCAACGGCCACGCAGCCAATTCCTTCGAGGAGCGCGTGCGCACGCGGTCGTCGCCGCTCGTCCGGCGGATCGCGAAGGAACACAACATCGAGCTCGCCTCGGTGAGCGGGACGGGGATCGCCGGTCGCGTGACGCGTCGCGACATCGAGGCGATGCTCGCCAACGGCAGCGCGACGCGTCCGGCGGCCGATCAGGGGCACGGGGCGCCGCACGACACCGCGATCGCCGCGGGCCCGCTTCCGGAGGCGTGGCCTGGCGACGTCGTCGAGCCGATGAGCCGGATGCGGCAGCTGATCAGCGAGCACATGGTCGTCTCGCGGCGCACCTCGGCGCACGTCACGTCGATCTTCGAGATCGACCTGACCCGCGTGACGCGCATCCGGGCGAAGCGACGGGCCGAGTTCGAGGCGCAGTCGGGGACGCGCCTCTCGTACCTGCCGTTCATCATCAAGGCGACCGTCGAGGGGTTGAAGGCGTTTCCGGTCATGAACGCGTCCGTCGCGGGCAACCGGATCATCTATCGCAAGCAGTACAACATCGGGATCGCCGTCGCGCTCGACTGGGGGCTGCTCGTCCCGGTGATTCGCCACGCGGACGAACTCTCGCTTGTCGGCACGGCGCGGGCGCTCAATGATCTCGCCTCGCGCGCGCGCTCGAAGAAGCTGCGCCCCGAGGAGGTCGAGCAGGGGACCTTCACGATCACCAATCCCGGGGTCTTCGGGTCGATCATGGGGACGCCGATCATCAACCAGCCGCAGGTCGCGATCATGGGCGTCAACGCGATCGAGAAGCGGCCGAAGGTCGTCACCGGGGCGGACGGCGAGGACACGATCGCCATCCGGACGTGCGCCTTCTTCTCGATCTCCTTCGATCACCGGGTGATCGATGGCGCGGTCGCCGACGAGTTCATGGCCTACGTCAAGAAGCAGCTCGAGACGGTACCGGACGCCGTGCTGTAGCCGATGCCGCGCGCCCTGAGCCTGCAGCGCACGATCGTCACGCGTGCCGAGCGCGATCGCTTTCTGACGCGCGCGCGCACGCTGCGGGCGCACTACGAGGCGGCGGGCTGTCACTACTGGGTCTTCGAGGAAGTCGCGCTGACCGGGGCGTTCATCGAGTTCGCCGAAGGGCCGTCGACGGAGGCGCTGTCGGGCGCGAATGCGACGTCGCCCGATGGGCTGCTCGACCCCGGGCGGATCTATCGCGAAGTGGGGCTCTGACCGGTGCCGGTACGGACGATCACCGTCGAGCAGCGGACGTGGCAGGTGGAGCCCGCCGGACGGATCACGCAATACGATCACGACGAGTTCGCGCTGCTCTTCACGACGGGCGTCGGCCCGTCGCGCGAGGTGCGGGTGACGCGCTACTCGCCGCAGGGGTCGCGCTCGCGCGAGCAGTCGTTTGCCGAGCTCTCCGATGCGCAGTTGCGCCAGCTCTTCGCGCACTCGCAGTCCGGCGCGACGTCCCCCGAAGCGGGCTACACCGGGTGACCGGGGTTGGTGTGACGCTCGAGCCGGCGCCGCCGCTGCCCGTCTCGGCGGGTACGCACGTCGTCGACGTGCCCGAGACCGCGCCGGCGCCCGCCCGCGCGGGCGATCCGGTCGGAGCGTTCGTCGACCTGCACGCGCACTCGACCGCGTCCGACGGATCGGAACCGCCGGAAATGCTTGTCGCCCGCGCGGTCGCGGTCGGTCTCGTGGCGGTCGCGCTCACCGATCATGACACCGTCGCCGGCGTCGCGGCCGCCCGGGCCGCAGGCGAAGCCGCCGGCGTCCCGGTGATCGCGGGCGTCGAGCTGAGTGCGTTCGACACGGGGGGCGAGGTCCATATCCTGGGGTTGCACCTCACGAGCCCCGAGCGCCTCGCGGAGCCGCTCAGTGTCTTTCAGGAGACGCGCGTCTCGCGGGCGGCGGAGATCGTGCGCGCGCTCAACGATCTCGGGATCCCGGTCACGATGGAGGCGGTGCTCGCCGAGTCGGCGGGTGGGGCGATCGGCCGCCCGCACGTCGCGCGCGCGCTGATCGCCGGCGGCTGGGTGCGCGACCATCGGGAGGCCTTCGACCGATACCTCGGGGCCGATCGGCCGGCCTACGTCCAGAAGCACCGCCTGACCGCGGCCGACGCCATGGACCTGATCCACGGCGCGGGGGGCGTGGCGATCTTCGCGCACCCGGGCCGCGACGGGACCCTCGCACGGATCCAGGCGCTCGCCGCGGTCGGTCTCGATGGGGTCGAGGTCCTCCACCCGAGTCATGGCGCCGAGGACGTCGCGCGTCTGAGCGCGATTGCCGAGCACCTCGAACTGCTGTGCAGCGGCGGGTCCGACTGGCACGGCGCACCGGACGGCGCGCGCGCGCTCGGCGGGATGCGCGTCCCCGCCGAGTGGTCGGCGCGGCAGGACGACCGGGCGGCCGCGCTGTATCGATTCGCGGCGTAGACGCCCGCGACCGTGGATCTCGCCGGGCGCGTCGCACTCGTCACCGGCTCCGGCCGGCGACTCGGCCAGGCGATCGCGCTGGCGCTCGGTGCGCGCGGCGCGCGGGTTGCCGTGCACTACAACGCGTCCGCCGGCGGGGCCACGGAGACGGTCGACCGGATCCGCGCCGCGGGCGGGACGGCCGAGCCGTTCGTCGCGGATCTGTCGGACGCCGAGGCGGCGGGCGCGCTCGTGCACCGCGTCGCGGACGCGTTCGGCGCGCTGGACGTTCTCGTCAACTCGGCCGGGATCATGGAGCGGCATCCGGTGCCGACCGTGACGCCCGCCGCCTGGGACCTCGCGTTTGCGATCAATGTGCGGGCGCCGTTCTTCACGTCGCAGGCCGCCGCGGCGCGGATGGGCGCGCGTGGCGGCGTGATCGTGAACATCGCGGATCTCGCCGCCTTCGAGGCGTGGACCGGCTACGTGCCCCACGGCGTGAGCAAGGCGGCGCTCGTCGCGCTGACGCGCGGTCTCGCGCACGCGCTGGCGCCGCATATCCGCGTCGCGGCGGTCGCGCCGGGCGCAGTGCTGCTCCCCGATGGTTGGGCCGGTGCGCAGTCCGAGCATCTCGTGGCGACGACGCCGCTCAAGCGGCTCGGGGCGCCCGACGACATCGTGCAGACGGTGCTCTTCCTGATCGCGTCGGACTACATCACCGGCGAGACGATCATCGTCGACGGTGGCCGGAATGTCCGGCGCTGAGGCCACGGGCGCCGGCGTCCGGCACGTCGCCATCGCGCCGCGGATGCCGCCGCGCACGCTGCAGACCTACGGCACGATCGTCGTCGTCGGCGGCGGCTGCTACGGCTCGTACTACGTGCGGCAGCTGGGCCGGGCGCGCGCCGCCGGCGCGGTCGCCTGGGATGCGCTCGTCGTCGTCGATCGGGATCCCGCGTGCCGAGTCGCTGGCGACGCGGTGCTGGCCGACGGCGTCGACCTGCGTGTCGCCGAATGGCGCGATTTCTTCCGCGACTTTCTGGGCGCGCTGGCGCTGGGGACGCGGGACGCGATCGTCCCGTCGCCGCTCATGCCGCATCTCGGATTCGAGTGGCTCGGTGATCGGGCGCGTGCGCGCTGGCCGGACCGGCGGGTCTGGAGCCAGCCGATCCCCGACACCGTGACCGTCGACGTCCCGTGGCAGCGCGGCGCCGCCGACGGGACGCGCTACGTCAGCTACGCCACGTGGATCTGTCCGGTCAACTGCATCGAGCCCGCACGGTGCCCGCACACCGGCGGCCCGCGGGACTGGACGATGCCGGAGGCGGTGCGCGGGCTCGCCGGCCGAGCGGGCGCCGCCGGCCGGCCGCTGGCGGGCCCGGTTATATTCCAGTGTACGCACCGGGCGTACGGCGTCGGCATGATCGATTGCGCCGACTTCGTCCGTGGCGACGCGGCCGTCCGGTCGGCGGCCGCCGATGGTCCGGCCGCGGTGCTGGTCGGCACGGTCTCCCACTGCCATGGCGCGCTCAGCGTCCTGGCGGTCGAGTGAGGATGCACGACGTGAGCCTGCAGCTGATCGCCTCTCCGCTTCCCTGACCCCATGCCCGCTCCGAGCGTCGAGTCACTCGTCATCATCGGGTCCGGGCCGGCGGCCTGGACGGCCGCCATCTATGCCGCTCGCGCCAAGCTCAATCCGCTCGTCTTCGAGGGTGAGCCGGTCGGCACCGACATTCCGGGCGGACAGCTGATGCTGACGACCGATATCGAGAACTTCCCCGGGTTCCCGGCGCCGATCACCGGACCGCAGCTGATGGACCGAATGAAGGAGCAGGCCGTGCACGCGGGCGCGCGGGTGATCACCGAGCGGATCGAGGCCGTCGATCTGCTGGCGAGGCCGATTCGCCTGATGCCGACGAGCAGTCCCCCCGTGGTCACGCACAGCGTCGTGATCGCGACCGGCGCGAAGGCGAAGTGGCTCGACCTGCCGAACGAAATGCGACTCGCGATGACCGGTGGCGGCGTCTCGGCGTGCGCCGTCTGCGACGCCGCGCTGCATTTCTTCCGCAACAAGGTGCTCGCCGTCGTCGGCGGCGGCGACACGGCGATGGAGGAGGCGCTTTACTGCACCAAGTTTGCGAGCGAGGTCGTGCTCATCCATCGGCGCGACCGCTTCCGCGCCTCGAAGACGATGCGCGACCGGGTGCTCTCGCATCCGAAGATCCGCGTCGTGCTGAACACGCGCGTCGTCGACGTGCTCGGCGACGACGAGATCACCGGGCTGCTGCTGGCCGACACGGTGACCGGCGAGGAGCGGACGCTCCCCGTCGGCGGGCTCTTCGTCGCGATCGGGCACGCGCCCAACACCGGCTTCCTCGGCGGCCAGCTCGCGCTGACCCCGCACGGGTACATCCTCGTGTCGCCCGGACGCACGGCGACCGCGATTCCCGGCGTCTTTGCCGCGGGCGATGTGATCGATGACTACTATCGGCAGGCGATCACCTCGGCCGGGACGGGCTGCATGGCCGCGCTCGAGGCGGAGCGCTATCTCGCCCATCACGGCCTCGGCGAGTCGCCGATGCTCGAGACCGCGGAGACGACGTTCGCCGGGGCGGACGTGGCGGGGGACGCGTGATCATCGACGCGCTGACGGTCGGCCCGTTTGCGGAGAACACCTATCTCCTGCGCGATGAGGCGAGTGGCGAGGCCGTCTTCGTCGATCCCGGCGATGAGCCCGAGCGGCTGCTCGCGCACCTGGCGGCGACCAGGTCGCGGCTGACGGCGATCTGGCTGACGCACGCGCATATCGACCACATCGGCGCGGTCGCGGCGATCCGTCGGGTCGTCGACGTGCCGATCCATCTGCATCCGCTCGATCGCGTCCTCTACGACGCCGGTCAGGAGCAGGCCGACGAGTTCGGTCTGCCGCCGCTGGATCTCCCGCCAGCGCCCGATATCGCGCTCGGCGAGGGGGACCGGCTGCGCGTCGGCGCGACGACCTTCGACGTCGTCCACGTGCCGGGCCATGCGCCCGGGCATGTCGCGTTCATCGGTGACGGACAGATTCTTGGCGGCGATCTCCTCTTCGCGGGATCGATCGGGCGCACCGACCTGCGCTACGCCGATGCCGCGCAGATGACACGGTCGCTGGCGCGCGCCGCGACCTGGGACCCGGATCTCGTGGTGCACCCCGGGCACGGGCCGTCGACGACGATCGGCCGCGAGGTCGCGACGAACGGCTTTCTCCAGGGCCTCGCGCGCCCGCGGCCGGTGGCGGCCCGCCGCTAGATGCGCACAATGGTCGCCGCGCTGCTCGTCGCCGCCTGGCTCGGCGCGGCGCTCCTCGTCGCCGCCGCGGTGGCGCCCGCGGCGTTTGCGGTGCTGCCATCGCGGACGCTCGCCGGTGCCCTCGTCGGCCGAGTGCTGCCCGTCGTCTTTCTTGGCGGCGTCGTCGCCGGCCTCTGTTGCGGGGCGGATGCGGCCACGACGCCGACGGTACTCGGTCGCTGGCGTGTCGGAGCCGGTCTCGTGCTCGCGCTCGGCTGCGCGTACGCGCAATTCGTCGTCACGCCACGGATCGAGCGGCTCCGGGCGACGATCGGCGGCGCGGTCGACGCGCTCGACCCATCGGATCCGCGACGAATTGCCTTCGGCCAGATGCATCTGCAGAGCGTGATCTGGCTTGGCGTCGCGATGCTCGCCGCGGTCGTCGCGCTCGTCACTGCGGCGATCGCCGTGGAGCGCGGGATTGCGCCGGTCGCCGCCGTCGCGACGACCGCGGCGCCGGTCGCCGCACTCTCACTCGGGACCGAACGATGACCCACGTGGCCGATGCCGCCCGCCTGCCGATGATCGCCGTCGAGGACGCAGCCGGCGCGACGAAGTCGCTCTTCGAGACGTTTCGGCGGCAACGGGGGAACGTCCCCAATCTCTTCCGGATCGCCGCCCAGCGGCCACCGATCGTCGAGACGCTGTACGCGCACATGCAGGCGGTGATGGGCCCGGGCGAGGTCAGCGTGCTGCTCAAGGAGCTCGTCGCGTGCCACGTCTCGCAGATCAACGGGTGCGAGTACTGTCTGGCGTCGCACACGAAGCTGGTCGAACGGCTCGGCGGGTCGGCCGCGCAGGTCGCGGCGCTCGCGGCCCGTGACTACTCGGGCTTCGAGGCGGCGTGGGCCGCGGCGCTGGCATATGCGGCGGAAATCGCCCCGACCGGCGGCCGCGTCCAGGATGCGACGTTCGCACGCGTCGCCGAGCACTGGCGGGCGCCGCAGATCGTCGAGCTGACGACGGCGGCGACGCTGTTCAGCTATTTCAACCGCTTCGCGAACGCGTTGCAGATCCCGATCACGACATGAGTACCAGGAGCGGTACCACCGCCGGTGTCCGTCGTGAGCATGATCCGCTGGGGGATGTCGACGTCCCCGTCGACGCGCTGTATGGGGTCCAGACTCGTCGCGCGGTCCTCAACTTCCCGATCAGCGGGTTCACGGCGTCGCCGGCGTTCGTCGCGGCGACCGTGCAGATCAAGCGCGCCGCGGCGCTGACGCATGCCGAGACGGGGCGCCTCGAGCGACCGCTGGCGGACGCGATCGTGCGAGCGGCCGACGAGGTGCTGGCCGGTCAGCACGGCGACCAGTTCGTCGTCGACGTCTTCCAGGCCGGTGCCGGGACGTCGCACAACATGAACGTGAACGAAGTGCTGGCGAACCGCGCCAACGAGTTGCTGGGGGCGACGCGGGGCGCATACGCGCCGGTGCACCCCAACGATCACGTGAACATGGCGCAGTCGACGAACGACGTGATCCCGACCGCGATCCGTCTGGCGGCGCTGGCACAGAGTCGCGATGTCGCCGCCGCCGGCGCGGTACTCGTCGAGGCGCTGGCGGCCAAGGGGCGGGAGTTCGACTCGGTGATCAAGGCCGGGCGGACGCATCTCCAGGATGCGATGCCGATCCGGCTGGGGCAGGAGTTCCGGGGATATGCGGGGTCGATCGCCCGCGGGGTGCGGCGGGTCGTCGAGGCCGCGGACTATCTCGCCGACCTCGGGATCGGCGGGAGCGCCGTCGGGACCGGCGTGAACGTCGAGCCGGAGTATCCGGCGCTGATGCTCGGACATCTGCGCGCGGCGACCGGCCTTCCGCTGCGCGAGGGGGCGGACCGCGTCCAGCTGATGCAGAGCATGGGGGACGTCGCCGGGTACAGTGCGCAGCTGCGGGTGCTGGCGCTCGACCTGAGCAAGATCGCGAGCGATCTGCGGCTGCTGGCGAGCGGCCCGCGCACGGGATTCGACGAGATCCGGCTGCCGGCGGTGCAGCCCGGGTCGTCGATCATGCCGGGGAAGATCAATCCATCGATCGCCGAAATGGTCAACCAGGTCGCGTTCCAGGTGATCGGGTGCGATGCGTGCGTGTCGGCGGCCGCCGAGCATGGCCAGCTCGAGCTCAACGTCATGATGCCGGTGATTGCGTTCAACGTGCTGCTGGCGAGCACGATCCTGGCGAATGCGATGCGGGTGCTGGCCGAGCGGTGCGTGGTCGGGATCGAGGCCAACGTCGAGCAGTGTCAATACTGGGTCGAGCGGTCGGCCGCGCTGGCGACGGCGCTCGCGCCGCAGATCGGGTATGCGCGCGCGGCCGAGTTGAGCAAGCAGTCGGTGAAGGAGAACATCCTGATCCGGGACCTGGTCGTGCGCGACGCGGTGCTGCCCGCGGACGCGATCGACGATGTGCTCGATCTCAAGAAGATGACCGAGATCGGCGTCCCCGGTGGCGCGCATGGTGGGGTAGCGGCCGGGTAGGCGAGGGCCTATCGTACAACGATGCGGATCACGACGTGGGCGGAATACGGGCTGATCTGCGCCCTGCACCTCGCGAAGCGCGCGAGTGAGGGTCCGGTGACGGGTCGCGATCTGGCGGCCCGCGAGCGCTTGCCCGGGGACTACGTCGAGCAGATCCTGCTGCGGCTCCGACGGGCCGGGGTCGTCCGGAGTACGCGCGGGGCGCACGGCGGCTACGTCCTGGCGCGATCGCCCGACGCGGTCTCGGTGCGCGATGTGATCGCCGCGTCGGAGCTGACGACGTTCGATCTCCACTGCGTGAGTCATCCGGTGGAGGAAGCGCGCTGCTCCGAGTCGCACAGCTGCAGCATTCGGCCGGTCTGGGTGCTGCTCCAGAACAAGATCGACGACGTGCTGGAGAGCGTGCACCTGTCGGATCTGCTGGAGGAGGAGGGGGTCGTCCGCCAGCGCGTCGGCCTCCCGGTCCTGCACATCGCCGAGTGAGTGCGGGGGTGTCGGTCGCCTCGCATTCGGTCGGGTAGCGCGGCGGCGGGCGCCTCGTGGGGTTCTTCTCGGAGTGGCGGGCGGAGCGCTCGCAGCAGCGTCGGGCGACGGCGGTGGCGCGGATGGCGATGGCCGAGCCCGATGAGACCGACGTCCGCTGGCTGACGGAGCGCGGAACGGGCGGCGACGCCGATCACGCGCGGTGGGAATGGCGGTACGCGCGCCGCGCGTTTGCGGTGCTGGTCGCGCAGCGGGACGCGCTCGACGATCGGACGGCCTCGCTGGTGGCGGCGGCGGTGGCGAGCGCCGTCGACCGGGATCCGTCTGTGGCGGCCGCGAAGCGGCCGATGGCGGCGCGGCAGTTCAACGATCGACTGGCCGCGTATGGCGAGGTGCTGCGGACGCGGCATCCGGCGCTGTCGGTCGGCGAACGACTTGCGCGGTCGCTGTTTGCGTTTGCCGGGCAGTCGGATCCGACGGCGGCGGACGTGACGCGCGCGGCGACAGCGCTCTCGGCGATGCTGACGGATGCGCACGAGACGCTGCGCGGGCAGTTCGGCACGGCGGAGCTGCCGGAGGACATCGCGCCGTCGGCCGTCGTGCGCGCGGTGCGGCGATAGGCGGACGCGCCGATCCGGCGGAATGCGGCGCGGGCCCGACTGGAATCCAGTCGGGCCCGCGCTCGTTGTCCGGTCAGTGCCGAAGGGGGGACTCGAACCCCCACGGGCTATCGCCCACTGCGCCCTGAACGCAGCGCGTCTACCAGTTCCACCACTTCGGCGAGAGGTGCAAGCTACCCGCTGCGGTCGGTGGGGTCAACGAGATGGTGTGCAGCGCGCGTGGTGATGCGACGTCGATGCCGACGCGCGAGAGCGTCTCGCGAGGAATGCGTTATCTTGTGACGGTTTAACGATTTCCCCCGTCTTCCACATGGCGCCGTCCACGACCGAGACCGAGACCGAATCGATCGCGCGCAACCGCCGCGCCCGGCACGACTACCACATTCTCGACACGTGGGAAGCGGGTCTGGTGCTGACGGGGACCGAGGTCAAGGCGCTCCGCAACGGGAAGGCGACGATCGCCGATGCCTACGCGACGGTGACCAACGGGGAAGTCTTCCTGCTCAACCTGCACATCGGCCAATACGTGCAGGGGCACCAGTTCAATCACGAGCCGACCCGGACGCGGAAGCTGCTGCTGCACAAGAAGGAGATCAAGAAGATGATCGGCGCGGTCGAGCGGCAGGGCCTCACGCTGATTCCGCTCGACATGTACTTCAAACGGGGCCGGGCGAAGGTGGTCATCGGACTGGGGCGCGGGAAGAAGCTCCACGACAAGCGTGCGAGCGAGAAGAAACGCGACGATGAACGCTCGATCGCGCGCGTCGTGCGGACCCGCAATTGACGACCGCCGCGCTCCTCCTGCTGGCGCAGCTGACGGCGGTCACCCCCCAGGGTCCGGCCGTCGTCCCGACGTCCATCACCGTGCGCGCCAACGGCGGCGCCGTGACGGTCCCCGTCCTCACCACCGGCTCGCTGCACGGGGTTCGCGCTGACCTCCTCGCCCGCGCACTCGGCGGATCGATCCGGGCGCCTGCGCCGGCGACGCACGCGAGCGCCGCGGCGACCGCCGCGCATGCGCCGGCGCCGACTGCCTGGTACACGCTCACGCTGCCGGGGATCACGCTTCGCGTGGCCGACCACGATCCGTTCGCCCGCGCCGACTCGACGACGATCCCGCTCGATGGCGAGCCGTACGTCGTCGCCGGCCAGCTCGTGCTCCCCTATGCGGTCGTCACCGACGTCTTGCCGCGGGTCGCGTCCGGCGTGCTGTACGATCCCGAACGCGGCGAACTCCGCGTCTTCAGCGCGATGGCGCCGGCGACCCATCGGACGCGGTCGGGCGACGTGCTCGTGACCGATTCGAGCGACCTCGAGGCGAGTGCCCTCCCCGGCAAGACGCACCTCGTCGTCGTCGATGCGGGCCACGGCGGTCCGGATCACGGGATGAGCGGCCCGATCGGCGCGAAGCACCAGGTGCTGGAGAAGGACATCACGCTCGCCGTCGCGCTCCGACTCGCCTCCGCGCTCCGCGGACGCGGCATCCAGGTCGTCATGACGCGCACGCGCGATACGCTGATCGCGCTCTCGGATCGCGGGCGGATCGCCAACGAGCACCATGGCGATCTCTTCGTCTCGATCCATGTCAACGCGGCCAACCCCGCGTGGCACGACCCGGCCGGTGCGCGCGGGTTCGAGACGTACTTCCTGGCCGAGGCGAAGACGGAAGACGCGCGCCGCGTCGCCGACATGGAAAACGAGGCGGTGCGATTCGAGACGTCGCCCGATGGGTCGGGACACGATCCGCTCTCGTTCATCATGCAGGACATGAAGCAGAACGAGCACCTGCGCGAGTCGAGCGAGCTGGCGGCGATCATCCAGCAGCGGCTCGGCGCGGTCAGTCCCGGCCCGAGCCGCGGGGTGAAGCAGGCCGGGTTCCGCGTGCTCGTCACGGCGTACATGCCGGCGGTGCTCGTCGAGATCGGCTTCGGGACCAACGCCGCCGAGGCGCACTTCCTGACCGATCCCGCCGCGCAGCGGCGGCTGGCGCAGGCGATCGCGGGCGCGACGAGCGAGTATCTGACGCGGTACGAGCGCCGGGTCGGGACGACGTCGCTCGATGCCGGTCCGGCAAGCGGTCCCGCCTCGGAGCCAGCCGGCGGCGCGAGCGCGCCGCCCGGCGCCGCGAGCCGCCCGTGATGGCGGGACGCCGGCGTGGCTGAGCGACTCGCGGTCACCGCCGCGGGGCTGTCGTTCCAGAATCCGATCGTGTTGGCCGCCGGGACCGCCGCCTATGGGCGCGAGCTGGACGGCGTCGTCGACCTCCACGCGCTGGGCGGCCTCGTGACCAAGGCGGTCAGTGTCGCGCCGCGGTCCGGTGCGCCATCGCCGAGAGTCGCCGAGTTCGCCGGCGG
>Ga0116229_10004515_pt1 | contig 22799 bp, 18 predicted proteins | sample S1TSphgellanicum_3_FD_87313 | JGI IMG/M metagenome (GOLD analysis project Ga0116229, IMG submission 87313) | Host-associated microbial communities from peat moss isolated from Minnesota, USA - S1T2_Fc - Sphagnum magellanicum MG | ecosystem: Host-associated > Plants > Peat moss > Unclassified...
CACGCGGCATCGTCCATGCCGGGGCCGTGATCGGTGCCGACGGCTTCGGCTTTGCGCCGTTCCAGGGCGGCTGGGTGAAGATCCCCCAGACCGGGATCGTCGACATCGGCGACGATGTCGAGATCGGCGCCAACTCGACCATCGACCGCGGTTCGGCGGGCGATACCAGCATCGGTGATGGCGTGAAGATCGACAACCAGGTGCAGATCGGACACAATTGCCGCATCGGCGCGCACACGGCCATCGCCGGCTGCGTGGGGATCGCCGGCAGCGCGGTGATCGGCCGCCACTGCCAGCTGGGCGGTGCCGCGATGATCCACGGCCACCTGAGCATCGCCGACGGCACCATCATCGGCGCCGGCACCCTGGTCTCGCGCAGCCTTCCCGAGGCGGATTTCTACACCGGCGTGTTCCCGATGATGCGCAACCGCGATTGGGAGCGCAACGCGGCGCTGGTGCGGCACCTGGTGGAACTGCGCGATCGCATCCGCCGCCTCGAATCCCGGCCCGGCGGGCCGGCCGCGGGGGGCGCCGCGGATTCCGCCGCTACCCAGGGCGACGATGCCGGCGCCGGCGCTCCGGCGCACGGCAGCGCGCGCGACGAATAACCGCCTTCCCTGTCAGGACCCGGACCACCATGATGGACATCCGCGAAATTCTCGCCACCTTGCCGCATCGCTTCCCGATCATCCTGGTCGATCGCGTCCTCGAACTGGAGGCCGGAAAGCGCATCGTGGCGATCAAGAACGTCTCGGCCAACGAACCCGTATTCACCGGGCACTTCCCGCACTACCCGGTCATGCCCGGCGTGCTGATACTCGAATCGATGGCCCAGGCCGCCGCCATCCTGGCCTTCGTCACGGCCGGCCATACCGCCCAGACAGAAGCGCTCTACTACTTCGCCGGTATCGACAAGGCGCGCTTCAAGCGCCCGGTGATCCCGGGTGACCAGATGCGCCTGGAGATCGCGCTCGAGCGCGAGATGCGCGGGGTGGCGAAGTTCTCGGCGCGCGCGCTGGTCGACGGTCAACTGGCGTGCGAGGCCGAACTCATGTGTGCCTACCGGCCGGTCGGCGCGGAGGCGGGCCGCCTGGCGCCTCCGGGAGGCGCTTGATGGCGCGGATCCACCCCAGCGCGATCGTCGATCCCAAGGCCGAACTGGCCGAGGACGTGCAGGTCGGGCCCTACAGCATCATCGGTCCGGGCGTGCGCATCGGCGCGGCCACGCAGGTGGGCGCGCACGCGGTGATCGCCGGGCGCACGACGATCGGCCGCGCCAACCGCATCTTCCCGTTCTGCACGATCGGCACCGAGCCGCAGGACAAGAAATACGCGGGCGAGGACACCGAACTGGTGATGGGCGACGGCAACACCCTGCGCGAATACTGCCTGCTGAACACGGGCACGGTGCAGGGCGGCGGCGTGACGCGCATCGGCAGCGACAACTGGATCATGGGTTACGTCCACCTCGCCCACGACGGCATCATCGGCGACCACACCATCATCGCCAACGCGGTGCAGCTGGCGGGCCATGTACGCGTTGACGACTGGGCCGTCATCGGCGGCACGGCGGCGGTCCACCAGTTCGTCCGCATCGGTGCGCACACGATGATCGGCGGCGGCACGATCCTCGTGCAGGACGTGCCGCCGTTCTTCATCTGCGACGGCAATCCGGCGCAACCGCACGGCGTCCACGTCGAAGGCTTGCGCCGGCGCCGCTTCAGCCCCGAGACCATCGCCGCGCTCAAGCGTGCGTACCGCATCGTCTACCGGGACAAGCTGCCGCTGGCCGAGGCCCGCGCCGCGCTCGACGCGCTGATCGCCGGGCTCGCACCGGCCGAGGCCGAGGCCGCCGCGCCGCTGCGGGCGCTGGCCGAGTTCCTGGCCGTTCCCGGTCGCGGCATCGTGCGTTGACGCACGCCGTAGATCGCATCGCCTTCGTCGCCGGCGAGGCGTCGGGCGACCTGATCGCGGCCCCCGTGGTCGCCGCGCTGGGCAGCATGGTTCCGGCGCACGCCAGCGTCGGCGTCGCCGGCGACCGCATGATCGCCGCCGGCTGCGAGCCCTGGCATCACGTGCGCGAACTCTCGGTGCGCGGCTACGTCGAGGTGCTGCGCGAACTGCCACGGCTGCTGGGCCTGCGGCGCGAGCTCTCCCGGCGCCTGGGCGCCGGTGACTGCGCGGCGCTGGTGGGTGTCGATGCCCCCGATTTCAATCTCGCCCTGGAGACCGCCGTGCGGCGCCGAGGCGTGCCGACGCTGCACTACGTCAGCCCGTCCATCTGGGCCTGGCGCGGCGGCCGCATCGAGCGCATACGCCGCGCCGCCGACCGGGTGCTGCTCGTCTTTCCGTTCGAGCAGGCGATCTACGCGCGCGCCGGCATCGCCGCGACCTACGTGGGCCATCCGCTGGCCAGTGCGATCCCCATGCATCCGGACCGCGCCGGCGCGCGCGCGCGCCTGGGCTACGCGGATGCCGACCGGCTCGTGTGCCTGATGCCCGGGAGCCGGCGCGCCGAGATCGTGGCCATCGGTCCGGTCTTCTTCGAGTCCGCGCGGCGCCTGCTGGCGAGCCTGCCGGCGCTGCGCTTCGTGGTGCCGGTGGCCGATCCGAGCCTGCGGCCGCTGCTCGAGCGCCTGCTGGCGCAGGAGCGCTCGCTGGGCGGCGGCGGTGCCGGCGACCGGATCGCGCTGGTCGACGGACGTTCGCACGACTGCCTCGAGGCCTGCGACGGTGTTCTGGTGGCCAGCGGTACCGCGACCCTGGAGGCGGCGCTGTTCAAGCGCCCGATGGTGATCGCCTACCGCATGCCGGCCGCCTCGGCGTGGATCATGCGCCGCATCGGCGGCTACCTGCCCTGGGTCGGCCTGCCCAACATCCTGGCCGGTGCGGCGCTGGTCCCTGAGCTGCTGCAGGAGCAGGCCACCGGTGCCGCGGTGGCCGAGGCGCTGCTGCGGGTCCTGGAGGACGCGGGGGCGCAGCGGCGTCTGGACGAGCGCTACGAGGCCATGCACGAATCGCTGCGCCGCGATACGCCGGCCCTGGCCGGCGGCGCGATCCTGCAGACGATCGACCAGGCGCGGGTGCACTGAGCATGCGCGCGCGCCGCAGCGCCGCCGTGCCGATGCCGCGCGAATGCCCGCAGCCGACGCTGTTCGCGCTCGAGGCCGGGCCCGGCCAGCGCGTGGCCGGCGTCGACGAGGCCGGGCGCGGTCCGCTGGCCGGACCGGTGATCGCGGCCGCCGTGATCCTGCATCCGGGGCCGGGCATCGCCGGGGCGGACGACTCCAAGCGCCTGTCGCCGGCGCGGCGCGAGCGCCTGGCGGCCGATATCCGTGCGCAGGCCTGGGCCTGGGCGATCGGCAGCGCCAGCGTCGAGGAGATCGACGCGCTCAACATCCTGCAGGCCAGCCTGCTGGCGATGCGCCGCGCGCTCGAGGGCCTGCGGCCGGCCGCGGATTTCGCGCTGATCGACGGCAACCGGTTGCCGGTGCTGCGCATCGGCGCGCGCGCCATCGTTGGCGGCGACGCCAGCGTAGCGTCGATCTCCTGCGCCTCGATCCTGGCCAAGACGCACCGCGATGCGCTGATGCGCGAGCTCGACCAGGCGCATCCGGGATACGGCTTCGGCGCGCACTTCGGCTATCCGACGGCGGCGCATCTCGAGCGCCTCGCCGCGCTGGGCCCCTGCGCGATCCATCGGCGTACGTTTGCGCCGGTGCGCGCCGCGCTGCTGTGCCGCGGCGAGGCCGGCAGGCACGCGCCGTGAAGGCCATCGCTTCCGACGCCAACCCGTCGTTCCGGCGCTGGCTGCGCATCGCCACCGCGCCGCGCGCGGTGCGCGCCGCGGGACAGACGCTGGCCGAAGGACTGCACCTGGCGCAGGCCGCCATCGCGGCGGCGTTTCCGGTGGACGCGGTGCTGGTGCGCCGCGGTGCCGCCGGATCCGGTGGCCCGGTCGACGCGCTGCTCGCGGCACTGGCCGGCGCCGGTGCCGATCCGGGCGCGGTGTACGAGCTGGCCCCGGCGCTCTACGAGCGCCTGGCGCCGGTGGAGCAGGGCGCGGGCCTGATGCTCGTGCTGCCGGTACCGCAGTCCGACCTGCCGCGCGCGGCCGCCGTCGATCTCGTCTATCTCGACGGCGTGCAGGACCCGGGCAACGTCGGTGCGCTGATCCGCACGGCGGCAGCGGCGGGCGTCGGCCACGTGCTGGCCGCGCCCGGCACGGCCTCGCTCTGGGCGCCCAGGGTCCTGCGCGCCGGCATGGGTGCGCACCTGCGCATCGGGCTGCACGAACAGGTGACGGCCGAGCTGCTGGCGGGCACGCTGGAGGGTGAATGGATCGCGGCGGTGGCGCACGGTGCCCGCTCGCTGTGGCGCGAGACGCTGCCGCCCGGGCCGGTGGGATGGATCTTCGGCGCCGAGGGCAGCGGTCCCTCGCCCCAGGCGCTGGCCGCCAGCCGGCGGCAGGTGACCATCGCCGCCAGCAGCGCGGTCGAATCGCTCAACGTCGCCGCGGCGGCGGCGGTGTGCCTGTTCGAGCGCCTGCGCCGCCAGCGCGGCGATGCGCCGGGATAGGCCCGATCACCCGTGGCGCGCGGCGAAGTCCACGAGGAATTCGCACAGTTGCGCGACGGCTGCCGGCGGTACGGCGTTGTACAGCGAGGCGCGCAGGCCGCCCAGCGCGCGGTGGCCGCCCAGGCCGGAGAAACCGGCCGCGGCGGACTCCTCGAGGAAGCGCGCGTCCAGGCGCGGGTCGGCGAAGCGAAAACATGCGTTCATCGTCGAGCGCCAGGGCGGCTGCGCGTGGGTCTGCACGAGCGCGCCGAGCCCGTCGAGGCTCGCATACAGGCAAGCTGCCTTCACAGCGTTCAGGGCCGCCATCGCCGGCACGCCGCCCACGCGGTCGCGCACCCAGCGCGTCACCAGCGTCATCACGTAGATGCCGAAGACCGGCGGCGTGTTGTAGTTGGACCGGGCGCGGATGTGCGTGCGGTAGTCGAGCATCGGCGGCAGGCCGGCCGGAATGCGCTCCAGCAGGCTGCGCTCGATCACGCACACGGTCACGCCCGCGGGCCCCAGGTTCTTCTGCGCGTGCGCGTAGACCATCGCGTGCCGGGCGAAATCGATCGGCCGCGACAGGAAATCGGACGACATGTCGGCGATCAGGGGCAGGCCCCGCAGCGCCGGCGGATGGCTGAACTGCACGCCCTCGACGGTCTCGTTCGATACGTAGTGCAGGTAGGGTGCGCCCGGCGCGACCGCCAGCTCGGTGTCGGCGGGCAGGCACCGGAAGCCCGCGCCGGCGCCGTCCCAGGCCACGTGCAGCGGGCGCACGCAGCCGGCCTCGCCGATGGCCTTGGCGCTCCAGTAGCCCGAGCGTATGTGGGCCGGTGCGCCGGTGCCGGCGGGCGCGAAGTTCATCGGGATCATCGAGAACTGCAGGCTGCTGCCGCCCTGCAGGAACACCACCTCGTGCGAGGGCGGGATGTCGAGCAGCGCGCGCAGATTGGCCTCGGCCTCGGCCATCAGCTCCTCGAACCAGGCGCTGCGGTGGCTCATGCCCAGCACCGAGAGCCCGGTCTCCGGCAGGGCCATGATGGCCTGCTGCGCCTGCTGCAGGACCTCGGCCGGAAGCGCGCCGGGACCGGCGGAGAAATTGCATTCGTTGCGCGCCAGCGGCGCGCGCGCCGGGCGCGCCGGCAAGGCGCGAGCTGGCTCCGGCGCGTCCATGCTCGGCACCGCGGGTGCCTTGGTGGCAAGTGCGACGGGCGCCGGGGCGGCAGACGGCGCGCACATGCCGGCGCGCTGCAGCAGCATGCGGCGCACCGCGGCCTCGATCCGGCCGACCGCCGCGCGGCGGTAGTCCCAGCGCGGATCGCGCTCTGGCTGGTAGACGACCATCGAGGCGTTGGCCTCGAACACGATCACGGAGCCGTCGGGAGCCAGCGCGAAGTCGATGCCGCCGTAATCGAGCCCCAGGCATTCCTGGATGCGCTGCAGCGCGGCCATGGCCTTGTCCCCCAGCACGCCCGGCATGTCGGCCAGGAAGGCGGCATCCTCGGCGCGATGCGCAGCGTCGTGGTCCATGTCGGCGCTGAAGTAGTGGACCTTCCAGTCGCGCGCCACGGCCGCATGCAGCGGATACAGGCATCCGTCGACCATCATCACCCGGTACTTGCGCGTGCGCCCCTGCGCATCGCGGGTGTCCAGGTACTGCATGGCGATCAGCTCGTGGCCGGGCAGGCCGGCGATCGCGCCGGCCAGGTCGGCGCCGCGCTCCACCCGGACGAAGTGCCGGCCGGTATGGAACCCGGGCGCGCGCAGCAGCAGCGGAAAGGACAGGCCGCAGCGCCCCAGGCGTGCTGCCGCATCGGGCGCGGCCAGCATGCTGCGCGGCAGCGTCTGCGCCACGGGCGTCACCACGCCGGGCAGGTGGCCCAGCCGTTGCCAGTTGGCGCAGCGGCCGGTCGGGGCGATGCGGGCGGGCGGATTGAGCACCGGGGCCCGGGTCGCCCCGAGCAGTGCCTGGGCGGCGCTCAGCGCAGCCGGGTCGGCATCGACGTCGCCGATGGCGTTGATGACGAGGTCGTGCGCCGGCAGCGGCTGCGCCGCGTCGTGGAACTGCGTGACGACGATCGCGGTGAGGAAGGTGCGGTCGTCCAGGAAACGCTCGAGCGGCGCATTGGCGCCGACGGCCGAGGCCAGCAGGAGCACGCGCACGGGCTTGCCCGCGCCGCGGTAGGGCAATTCGATGATGCTGCGGCCGGCGAAGCCACGGCGCCGGTGATCGGCGGCGCCGGCGGCGTCGCCCAGGTCCTGCAGCACGAAGGCCATGCCGGCGTGGGCCGGAGCGTTGCCGGGGTCGGTGGCCAGCGCCTGCGCGAACGCATCGCGTGCCGCTCCCAGCTCGCCGGCCTGGTACAGCAGCGTGCCCAGGTTGACGCGGCTGGCGACATCGTCCGGATGGACCGTCGTGGCCCGCTCGAGCAGCAGGCGGGCCGCCGCGCCGTGGCGGGTGGCGGCCATGGCGCTGCCCAGGTTGCGCAGGGCCCCCAGGTGATCGGGGTCGCGCCGCAGCAGGTCGACGTAGGCGCAGCGTGCGGCGGCCTCGCGCCCCAGCCCCTGCAAGGTGCAGGCGCGCAGGAAGCGCAGTTCGATCGAGCCCGGGTTGGCGACGAGCGCCAGGTCCAGGTCATGGAGCGTTCGGTCATGTGCCGCGGCCGGAACCGGCGGGCGGGCGAGGGTGTCGGCTTGCATCATTTCCCCGTGATCGTGAGCGCGCCATCGCTGGCCACGGCACTGTCGTGCAGCAGCGTGCGCAGTTGCTGGAAGTTGAACGGCTTGGCCAGGTAACCGTCCGCCCCGGCGGCAAGGCACTTCTCGGCATCGCCCGGCATGGCATTGGCCGTCAGCGAATAGATCGGCACGCGACCGTGGCCGTGCACGCGCTCGAACGCGCGGATGCGGCGGATCGCTTCGAGGCCATCCATCTCGGGCAACTGCCAGTCCATCAGGATGAGGTCGAAGCGGCGCGCGGTGGCACAGGCCACCGCGGTGGTCCCGGTATCGGCCTGGCTGACCTCGCAGCCGAGTTGCTGCAGCATCTCGGTGGCCACGATCTGGTTGATCGGGTTGTCCTCGACCAGCAGCACCGCGCGCACCAGGGCGCCGGCAGTCACGTCGGGCGGCGCATCATCGGCCGCGGGCTCCGACCCGTACGCCTTGGGCTCGGCCCAGCCCAGGGCGATCTCCAGGGTCACGGTCGTGCCTTCGCCTTCCTTGCTGGCGACCTGGATCGTTCCATCCATCAGCTCGACCAGCCGGCGCACGATCGCCAGGCCCAGGCCCGAGCCGCCATAGCGGCGCGACATCGAGCTGTCGGCCTGCTCGAACGGTTCGAACAGCCGGCCGATCGCGGCCGCCGGCATGCCGATGCCCGTATCCTGGACCTGCACGCAGAGGCGGCCGGGCCGGTCCGGGGCCGGCGCCGTCGACCAGTCCATGGCGATCACCACGGTGCCGCGGGCGGTGAACTTCACCGCATTGGAGATGAGGTTGGAGACGATCTGGCGCAGACGGTGGATGTCGCCGACCGCGCGCTCGTCGGCTTGCAGGCTGCAGCGCGAGCTCAGCAGCACGCCCTTGGCCGAGGCGCCGTCGCTGAACAGCGCCACGGTGTCGTCGACCAGGCGGCGCGGCCAGAACGGCGCCAGTTCGAGCTTGAGGCGATTGGCCTCGATGCGCGAGAAATCGAGCACGTCGTCGATGATGTGCATCAGCGCCTGGGCCGATTGGTCGACGGTCTCGGCGTAGCGGCGCGTGCGTTGATCGATCCGGCTGCGCAGCAGCAGCTGGGTCATGCCGATGACCCCGTTCATCGGCGTGCGTATCTCGTGGCTCATCGTCGCCAGGAAGCGCGACTTGGCCTCGCTCGCCGCCTCGGCACGCTCCTTGGCCTCGAGCAGCTCGGCCGTGCGCGCCTGCACCTGCTGCTCCAGCGATTCGCGGTAGATGGCCAGTTCGCCATCCCGCCGTTCGATCTGCTCGAGCATGCCGTTGAAGTCCTGGACCAGCTGGCCGACCTCGTCCTGCGAGAACTGCTGCACCCGCATCCGGTAATCGGCGGTGACGCCGACGCGCTTGGTCGCCGCGGCCAGGTTGGCGATCGGACGCGCGATCAACTGGGCCAGCCGCACGCCGATGCCCAGGGCGAGCAGCAGGCCCACGCCGGCCGCGCCCAGCAGCACCACGGTCGTGTGCAGCGCCGTCTCGAGGAAGTCCACGTCCGAGGCGCGCAGCCAGAGCAGCCCGTAGAAGTCGCCATCGGCGATGATCGGGCTCGAGTACGTGCACGTGGGCGTGTACCAGGCGTCCGGCGCCACCGACGGCCCCGCCTGCCACGTCGCGAACAGATCGCTGCCGTCCTTGCGGTCGACCTCGGCCGAGCGCATGCGCGGATTGGCGTGCAGCCCCTCGATGATCTCCGTGGCCCCTTGCTTGTTCTCGAAGACCACGGCGGCGCGCAGGTTCTCGGCCAGCACCGCCGCGGTGCTCGTCACCTCCGTGCACAGGGTCAGCTGCGCCTCGCGGTACTTGTACGCCACCAGGGCGACGGAGCTCGTGAGCAGCGCGATGGCCGCCGTGGCCAGCGCCACGATGATCACCTTGGTGCGGATCGAGGCGCCGGCCAGTGCCCGCCAGCGGAACGGCGTCATGGCATCACCTCGGCCGCGGCGTGCAGCATCTGCGGCGAGAAATCGAGCGCGGCGCGCCGCGCCGCGCCCAGGTTGACCACGAAAGCCAGGCGGCGGTCGGCGGTGCGCAGCGCGATCATGCCGCCGCGGTCGAGCACGGCCTCGCTCTCGCCCACGATCAGCACTGCGCGGCTGCCGATGGCCTCGCGGGCGACGACGACGCGCCGCAGTTCGCTGTCGGGCACGTACAGCAGCTGGCAGCTGCCCGAATCCTGGGCGGCGACGGCGCCGCGCACGTGGATCGCGTGCCCACCGGCGCGTGCGCCCTCAAGGTCGCCCAGCGCGCCCAGTATGGGGTCGCCCGAGCCGAGCACGCAGAACTCCACCGGGGCAGACGTCGACGCGAAGGCCCCGGGTGGCCACTCGGTGAAGCGCAGGAAGTTGAGCAGGAAGCGGGCACGCAGTTGTCCTTCGGACAGGTCCTGCGCCGCCGCCTCGTGCACGCCGCTCGCCAGCAGGGCCGCGCCGAGCAGCAGCAGCAACGGCAGCACCACGGCCAGCGCGGGCCGCAGGGCGGGCGGTCGCGGGGCGCACGGGCACCGGGCTGGGGAGGGCGTAGCAGGCATCACGGTTGGACGCAGGCCGTCAGAAGGAGTAGCCCGCGCGCGCGCGCCAGGTGCGGCCCAGTTGGTCGACGCGATCGCCCTGCCAGCCGGCAACCGGAGCGGCGTAGAGGTGGTTGAACGCGTTGTACAGGCTGAACGAGAAGTCGAAGCGTCCGGGATGGGGCTTGCTCGACAAGGTGAGGTTGGCCAGCGCGTAGCCGGGCAGCGACTCGTCGTCGATGGCCAGGCGCTTGCCGGCGAACAGTTCCTCGCCGCCCAGGCGCCAGGTGTCGCCCAGCTTCTGGTCCACGCCGAGGCGGCCGGTCCACTTGGGGGCATTCGGTTCCCAGTTTCCGGCCGCATCGTAGGCGAACACGTACGAGGCGTTCAGGTGTGCCGTCACGTCCGCGGGAAGCCGCTGCTCGAGCGTCAGGTCGACGCCGCGGGCCTGCTCCGCACCGGCGTTCTGGTACTGCGTTGCATTGGTCGCGGGATCGACGACCTCGTTGGTGATCAGGTCGGTGGCGCGGTAGCGGAACACCGTCGCGGTCAGGCTGGCGTCTTTCGAGAGGTGGTTCTCGTACTCGATGTCGAGCGTGCGGATGCGCTCCGGCGCGAGCAGCGGATTGGCCAGCACATAAGGAGGCTGGGCGAAGAGCCGCTCGAAGGCGCTCGCCTCCCGGAAGGCGCTGCCGTACATGACCTTGACCGCCTGCAGGCCGGTCGGCTTCCAGAGCAGCGCCAGCCGGGGATTGACGTGGTCGACGTGATTGTCGATGTCGTCGCGCAGGCCCAGGCTCGTGGACCACTGGTCGGACCAGTCGACATCGTTCTGGGCGTAGAAACCGAAGCGGTTCTCGGCATTGCTGATCGCCAACGTCTGGCCCTGCAAGGGGTTGGAAAAGGTGGCGTCCACCCGGTAGTCGCGGCGCAATTCGGTACCGAAGACGAGGCGGTTCTGGTTGTTGAAGCGGTGCGTGACCGTCGCCTCCGTGTCGACCCAGTCGCCGACCACCGGCAGGTAGCCGGGCAGCGCGGCGGCGCTGGGCGGGTCGGGATCGCCGATCTCGCTGAAGTAGCGGTATTCGGCCAGCGAGGCGCGCAGCGCATAGTCGGTGGCATCGCCCAGCGTGCCCTCGTAGCGGGCATCGACGAAGGTCTCGCCGTCGCGCACGAAGCTGTTCGGGTATCCCAGCGCATCGCCGTAGAGCCCGAACCCGGCCTGCTGGCGCCGCTCGCTGAACGCCACGTTCACGCGCAGGTTGCCGCTCTGGATCTTGGCGAACGCGCGCGTGATGTCATAGCCGTCCTCGCCCTGCACCCGGGTGCCGTCGGGGATGCCCGGCTGCGGGGCGAAAACCACGTCCAGTCCGCGCGCCGTCGCCCCCGTGACGCGCAGGAAATAGCTGGTCGCGTCGCCAGCACGGGCGCTCAGCGTGCCCGACACGCCGCGTTCATCGCCCGAACCGACCCAGGCCTGGGCGCCCGAGAGGGTCTGCGACGGGGTCTTGAGGACGACGTTGACGACGCCCAGCAGGGCGTTGGTGCCATACAGCGAACTGCCGGGTCCGCGTATCACCTCGACCCGGTCGATCAGGTCGACGTCGATGATCCCCTCGCTGCCGATCAGCGCCTGCTGGAAAAAATCGTCGTTGGCCGGGAAACCGTCGATCAGCAGCAGGATGCGCGAGTTGTAGCTTCCGATCGGGGCGAAGCCCTGGACGCCGACGTACGTGTACCCGCGATCGGTGTAGGTGAAGAAGCCGGGCACCGTGTCGAGGATTTCGGCGAGCGTCTGGTAGCCGTAGGTGCGGATGTCCTCGCTCGTGACGACCGTTACCGCGGCGGGGGCATCGAGCACGCGTTCGACCGACTTCGAGACGCCGGTCACCTCCATGGCGGAGAGTTGTTCGAACGAGAACTCCGCGCTGCCGGCTCCTGCCACTGCCCCGGCGCCGCCGATCGTGCCGGTATCGGCGCCGGCCGGATCGCCCAGGCCGATCAGTGCGCCCAGTGCCAGCGCGGGCAGCCCATGCGTGCGCAGCCAGGCGCGGCGTAGTACTTCCCGGGAGGTGCCAGTAGTCGTCATCTCGCTCGTGCCGCCATCGGCCTGGTGCGTTCATCGGGGATTGCCGGACGCGGCCGCAGCCCCCGCGCAGTGCGAACGAGGGCGGCGGCGTTCCTCGTGCGAGGGTACGTTTGCCAGGAAGTCGGCAGTGGATGGAGTTGCGCTGGGAAACCGCGCCTTTCCTGTTCGCGCGGGCCCGAGCCAGGGGCCTGCGGCCTAGCGCCGTGCCGGCGGCTGCCGCGCGCGTCGGCGGCCTTGCGTTCGGTCGGGCAAGAAGAGCCCCTGATGGGGTCTCCCGCCGCCTACCGGTCCTCGAGAAACTCCTGCAGGACGGTGACGGCGATCTCCTCGATCGACTTGGTGGTCGTCGACAGCCAGCGTATGCCGCTCAGGCGCATCAGGCGTTCGGCCTGGGCCACCTCGTAGGCGCAGTTCTCGATCGACGCATAGCGGCTGTTGGGGCGCCGTTCATTGCGCACCTCGGACAGGCGTTCGGGCGCGATCGACAGCCCGAACAGCTTGTGGCGGAACGGCGCCAGCGTGCTGGGCAGCGCGCCGCGCTCGAAGTCCTCCGGGATCAGCGGGTAGTTGGCGGCCATCACGCCGTACTGCATCGCCAAATACAGGCTGGTCGGGGTCTTGCCACTGCGCGAGACGCCGATCAGGATGACCGCGGCGCGCTGCAGTTCGGCGGCGGACTGGCCGTCGTCGTGGGCCAGCGCGTAGTTGATCGCCTCGATCCGGGTCTCGTAGCTGCGCGAGTCGGCGATGTTGTGGAAGCGGCCGACCTCGTGGTTGGACTTGACGCCCAGTTCCTGCTCCATCGGCACCACGAACGAGGCGAACAGGTCCAGGATCAGGGCATTGGCGCTGTGCAGCACCGCATTGACGGCCGGGTTGACCAGGGTGGAGAAGACGATGGGCCGGCGCCCACGCCGGCCGACGGATTCGTTGATCCGCACCACGGCGTCGAGCGCCTTATCCCTCGTATCCAGGAAGGATATTCGATGCTGGTGGATTTCCAGGCCGTCGAACTGCGCCAGCACGCTCTGTCCCAGGGTTTCGGCCGTGATGCCGGTGCCGTCGGACACGAAAAAGACGTCCCGGGCCCGGGCCTTGCTCTTGGGAACCACCGGAGGGGGGATGGGGCTCACGGGCGGCAAGCTCGAAGTCATATATAAGACTTAGGTTGTCCGGGTTAGAATCCGGGGATTCTGTCACAGCCGCGAGGGGCTTTTCGCCCGGCACGGCTCCCAGGAACCAGTCGCCGGGCAGGCCGCGGGAACGGCGGCGATCATCGATGGCAACGCGCGGTCGCGTCGCGCTCGCAGGGAGGTCCGATGGACGAACTAGTGGTTCCTTTGCGCAGCCTGCGCATGACCGACGTCGAACGGGTCGGCGGCAAGAATGCCTCGCTGGGCGAAATGCTGAGCCAGCTGGGCGCGCGCGGCATCCGCGTCCCCGACGGCTTTGCCACCACCGCGCACGCCTTTCGCGAATTCCTGCGCGTCAACGCGCTGCGCGAGCGCATCGCGGCCCGGCTGGCCGGCGTCGATGTCGCCGACGTGCGCGCGCTCGCCGCCGCCGGCGCCGAAATCCGCCAGTGGGTCGGTGCCGCCGAGCTCCCCCCGGCGCTGGAAGCGGCGGTGCGCTCGCATTACCGGGAGCTGGGCGGCGACGGGGCGCCGGTCTCCGTGGCGGTACGCTCCAGCGCGACGGCCGAGGACCTGCCCGAGGCCTCGTTCGCGGGGCAGCAGGAGACCTTCCTCAATGTCGTCGGGATCGACGCCGTCCTGGCGCGCATGCGCGAGGTCTTCGCCTCCCTTTATAACGACCGCGCCATCTCCTACCGCGTCCACCACGGTTTTGCCCACGACGAGGTCGCGCTGTCTGCCGGCGTGCAGCGCATGGTGCGCAGCGACAAGGGCGCCGCCGGCGTGATGTTCACGCTGGACACGGAATCGGGCTTTCGCGACGTCGTCTTCATCACCTCCAATTACGGCCTGGGCGAGACCGTGGTGCAGGGCTCGGTCAACCCGGACGAGTTCGTCGTCCACAAGCCGATGCTCGCGGCGGGCAAGTTCTCGATCGTGCGGCGCAACCTCGGTTCCAAGCTGGTGAAGATGGTCTACGAGGAGGCCGGCGACAAGAGCGGCCGGCACGTCAAGACCGTCGACGTCGACGACGCCCATCGGCACCGCTTTTCGCTCGACGACCACGAAGTGCTCGAACTGGCGCGCTTCGCGGTCACGATCGAGCAGCATTACGGCCGCCCGATGGACATCGAGTGGGGCAAGGACGGCGTCGACGGGCGGCTGTACATACTGCAGGCCCGCCCCGAGACCGTGAAGTCGCGGCCCCAGGAGGAGACCCAGCTGCGCTACCGGCTCAAGGGCACGGCGCAAGTGCTGGCGTCCGGGCGCGCGATCGGCCAGAAGATCGGCATCGGCAAGGTGCGGCTGGTGCACAATGCGGCGCAGATGGACCAGGTCCAGGCCGGCGATATCCTCGTCACCGAGATGACCGATCCCAACTGGGAGCCGGTGATGAAGCGCGCGGCGGCGATCGTCACCGACCGCGGCGGGCGCACCTGCCATGCGGCGATCATCGCCCGCGAGCTGGGCATCCCGGCGGTGGTCGGCTGCGGCGACGCCACGCTCAAGCTCGCCGACGGAGCCGAGGTCACCGTGAGCTGTGCCGAGGGCGACACGGGGATGATCTATGCCGGTCGCCTCGACATGGAGGTGGAGACGGTCCAGCGCGGGACGCTGCCGGAGATCCCGGTCAAGATCACGCTCAACGTGGGCAACCCCCAGCTGGCCTTCGATTTCCAGTCCCTGCCCAATTCGGGGGTAGGCCTGGCGCGGCTCGAGTTCATCATCAACAACCACATCGGCGTGCATCCCAAGGCGGTGCTCGACTACCCGCACCTGGACGACGCGCTCAAGAACGCGGTCGAGAAGCTCTCGTATGGCTACCCCACGCCGCGCGATTTTTTCCTCGGGCGGCTGACCGAGGGCGTGGCGACGCTGGCCAGCGCGTTCTGGCCCAAGCCGGTGATCGTCCGCCTGTCGGACTTCAAGAGCAACGAGTACAAGAAGCTGATCGGCGGCAGCCGCTACGAGCCGGACGAGGAGAACCCGATGCTGGGTTTCCGCGGCGCCTCGCGCTTCATCGCGCCCAGCTTCGCCGGCTGCTTCGAACTCGAATGCAAGGCCTTCGCGCGGGTGCGCGACGACATGGGATACACCAACGTGGAGCTCATGGTCCCGTTCGTGCGCACGCTCGGCGAGGCGCGCCAGGTGACGGATCTGCTGGCCGCCCACGGCCTGCGCCGCGGCGAGAACGGCCTGCGCATCATCATGATGTGCGAGGTGCCTTCCAACGCCATCCTGGCCGAGGAATTCCTCGAGTACTTCGACGGTTTTTCGATCGGCTCCAACGACCTCACGCAGCTCACGCTGGGGCTGGACCGCGATTCCGGCCTGGTCGCCGACGGCTTCGACGAGCGCGACGCAGCCGTGCGCTTCCTGATCGCGCGCGCCATCGCCGCCTGCCGCAGCAAGGGCAAGTACGTCGGCATCTGCGGACAGGGCCCGTCGGACCACATCGATTTCGCGCTGTGGCTCGTCGGGCAGGGGATCTCGTCGATCTCGCTCAACGCCGATTCGGTCGTCGACACCTGGCGCCGGATCGCCGCGGCGCATCCGGAGACGGCGAGAGTTTGACCGATGCGCACGCCGTCACCCCCTCTCCCGCGCGCGCGCGGGAGAGGGGTTTTTTCATGGGCGGCTACTTCGAACGCTGCTTGAGCAGCCGGTTCTGCTCGCGCTTCCAGTCGCGCTCCTGCTCGGCGGCGCGCTTTTCGAACTGGCGCTTGCCCTTGGCCAGCGCCAGTTCGAGCTTCACGCGTCCGCGCGTGAAGTGCAGGTCCAGCGGCACCAGCGCATAGCCGGAGCGTTCCACCTTGCCGATCAGCTTGCGGATCTCGTCGGCCTTCAGCAGGAGCTTGCGCGTGCGTCCGGGATCGGCCAGGACGTGGGTCGAGGTGGTGGCCAGGGTGGCGATGTGGGCATTGAGCAGGAACAGCTCGGCGCCGCGCACGATCACGTAGGCCTCGTTGATCTGCGCCCGGCCGGCGCGGATGCTCTTGACCTCCCAGCCCTGCAGGACGAGCCCCGCCTCGAAGCGCTCCTCGATCGCGTATTCGTGGCCGGCCTTTCGGTTCTGGGCGATGGACATGGGCTTGTTTTTCTTTTCGCGGCCGGTGGCGCAGCGGACTGCGCGGGCCCGATAGAATTCGAGTGTAACAACCCGACCGGAATCGGCCGGCATCGGCACGAATCCGCCCAAACCCGCGCAAATCCGCCCACCGAGCGAGCGGCCTCCTGGCCCCCCATGCAAAGCGTCAACCGTTCCATCCTCGTCCCGTACAGCAGCGCCCAGATGTTCGACCTGGTGCGCGACGTCGAGAAATACCCCCAGTTCCTGCCCTGGTGCGCCGCCAGTGCGGTGCGCCCCCAGCCCGATCCCGCGGTGGTCGAGGCGCGTGTCGACCTGGCCTACCTGGGCGTGCGCAGCCACTTCACGACGCGCAACGTGCACCGCTTTCCCGAGGCCATCGAGCTGACCCTGATCGAGGGGCCGTTCCGCGAACTGCGCGGCCTGTGGAGCTTCCAGAGCCTGGGCGACGACGCCTGCAAGGTGACGGTCGAACTCACGTACCGCTTCGCGGCCGGACTGCTGGGGCGCATGATCGCGCCGGTGTTCGAGCGCATCGCCAATTCGCTGATCGACGCCTTCGCGGCGCGGGCGCAGGCGCTCTACGGCGCGCGGGCACCGTGAGTGCACGTCCGTGACCGCGTCCGGCCGCATCGAGGTCAGCGTGGTCTACGCGCTGCCCGAGCGGCAATGGTCGTTCGTGCTCCGCCTGGGCACGCCGGCCACGGTGCGCGCGGCCATCGAGGGCTGCGGCCTGCTCGAGCACTTTCCGCAGTTGCTGGCACAATCGCCGCCGGTGGGCGTATTCCACCGGCGCTGCACGCTGGAAACGCTGCTGCGCGACGGCGATCAGGTCCAGATCTACCGGCCGCTGCAGATGGACCCCAAGGACGCGCGCCGCCTGCGTGCGGCCCGCGCACGCGGGCGCGGCGGTGCCGGCGGCAAGCTGGAGCGAACATGAGTACCGGAGGTGAGCAGCACTGCGTCTACGATTTTTCCGCGCGCGCCATCGATGGCAGCGAGGTGCCGCTGCGCCGCTTCGAGGGACAGGTACTGCTCGTGGTCAATGTCGCCAGCCAGTGCGGCTTCACGTCCCAGTACGGCGGTCTCGAGGAGCTCTGGCGCCAGCTGCGCGCCCGGGGCTTCGCGGTGCTGGGCTTTCCCTGCAACCAGTTCGGCAACCAGGAACCCGGCGATGAAGCGTCGATCCAGACCTTCTGCGAACGGCGCTTCGAGGTGAGCTTTCCGATGTTCGCCAAGGTCGAGGTCAACGGCCCCGGCGCCCATCCGCTGTTCCGTCACCTGGAGCACGCGGTGCCGGGCATCGCCGGCTCCGAGTCGATCAAGTGGAATTTCACCAAGTTCCTGGTCGATCGCCGTGGCCGCGCGGTGCAGCGCTTCGGGTCGGTCGCGACCCCGGCGCGCATCCGCCCGGCCGCCGAGGCACTGCTGGCGCGGGCGCCGGCGGAGTAGCATGCGCGGGCGCCGGGCCCGGCACCACCTTTCTCATCTGCAAACCCACTGGAAACTCCCATGAGCAACATCCCCAGCGCGCGGATGCCGCCCGGCATACCGTTCATCGTCGTCAACGAGTTCGCCGAGCGATTCTGCTACTACGGGATCAACTCCATCCTGGCCATCTACCTCGTGCAGTCGATGCATTTCGGCGATGCGCAGGCCACCACCTGGGGTTCGCTGTTCAAGTCGGGCGCCTATTTCTTTCCGCTGCTCGGCGCGGTGGTCTCGGACGTGCTGTGGGGCAAGTTCCGCACGGTGATCACGTTCTCGGCCGCCTATTGCGGCGGTTGCGTGGTGCTGGCGCTGGCCCGCGAGCCGACGTCCATCGCCGCCGGCCTGTTCCTGATCGCCTTCGGCACCGGTGGCATCAAGCCCTGCGTGTCGACCAACGTCGGCGACCAGTTCACCAGCGCCAACCAGCACCTGATCGAACGGGCCTTCAGCTGGTTCTACCTGGCGATCAACGCCGGTTCGACGATATCCATCCTCCTTTGCCCGTTCCTGCTGCCGGCCTACGGACCCACGGCGGCGTTCGGCGCGCCCGCCGTGATGATGTTCGTCGCCACGCTGGTTTTCTGGGCCGGGCGCAAGCGCTTCGCCGTCGTGCCCCCGGCAGGCGCGGCCTGGCTGCGCGACATCCTTTCGAGCAAAGGCGTGGCCACGATCCTGCGCCTGCTCCTCATCTACCTGTTCATCGCCTTCTTCTGGGCGCTGTGGGACCAGAGCAACGGCACGACCTGGTCGCTGCAAGCCCGCTCGGATCTCATGGACAAGAACCTGGGGCTGGGCATAACGCTGCTGCCGGCCCAGGTCCAGGCGGTCAACGCCGTCCTCATCCTGTCGCTCGTGCCGGTATTCACCTATTTCATCTATCCGCTGGCGGGCCGGTTCTTCGCCGTCACGCCGCTGCGCAAGATCGGCGCCGGTCTGTTCGTGACCGGCAGTTCCTTCCTGGTCATCGCCTGGATCGAATCGCGCATCCAGGCCGGCTTCGTGGTGAGCGTCTGGTGGCAGATCCTGGCCTACGTGATCCTCACCGCGGGCGAGGTGCTGGTGTCGATCACCGGGCTGGAGTATTCGTACAAGCAGGCGCCGCTGTCGATGAAGAGCTTCATCATGGCGCTGTTCCTGCTGTCGGTCAGCGCCGGCAACCTGTTCACCGCCGCGGTCAACCATTACATGGTCCGCCCGCTGACGGCCACGGCCATGGACGTGGGCGCGAGCACGTGGATCACGCTCAAGGACGCCGCCGGCTTCGTGCCGGGGCAGAAGATCGACCTGGCCGGCGCCAATGGCGTGAAGGTGGCCGGCGCCGAGGGTGCGGAACAGGCGCTCGAAGGCACCTACCTGGTGCGCGCGATCGACGGCGAGCGGCTGCAGCTGATGGACGCGGTGACGCGCAAGCCGCTGGTGACGAGCGGTCAGTTCGATGCGGCCAAGGCGACGGTCTCGACCTATACGCTGGTGGGGCCGGCGTACTTCCTGTTCTTCGCCGAGATCATGGCCGGCGCGGCCGTACTGTTCGTGTTCGTGGCCGCCTTCCTGCCGGAGGCCACGTACGTGCGCGCCGATGCGGCGGGGGAGGACGAACGGGCGTCGGTGCCGGCCTAACGGCCGCTAGCGCCGCCAGGCGCCGCGCCCACCGCCGCCTGCCCCGGCAGGCCGCCTAGGTGCATTCGTGGTCGATGGTTTCCTGCACCTTGGCGCGCTCGGCGGCGCGCTGGTCGTCGTCGAGGAAGTTGCGGTTGCCTTCGGCGTCGGGGCGCATCAGGCGCGTGCCCTCGTCGAGCATCTTGGCCATGCCGCGCGCCTGTTCGCAGTTGGCGCTGCGCTGGGCCGCCTTGGCCTCGTCGTCGGCGGCTTTTTGCTCGGCCTTGGCCTGGTCGGCCATGCGTTTGCGAAAATCCGCTTCCTGTTCGGCCAGGGTCTTGACGGGTGGGGCAGCGGGGCGGCGCTGGGCGTCCGCCGGGCCCTGGGCCGGCGCGTCGGGCGGCGGGCTCGAGCCGTCGCCGGCCGGATTGCTGCTGTAGGAGGGGCCGGCGCCGCGGGCGCTGGCCGGGGGCTCCGGGGCCGCGGCGCTGGGCTGGCGCAAGATGGCCGTCTGGCCGACGCCGGGCGGGGGCGGCGTATCCGAAAAGGTGGTCTTGCCGTCGGCATCCTTCCAGGCCCACTGGGCCTGGGCGGTGCCCGCCATGGCCAGAGCACCCAGGAAAAATGCCGCGCATGCTATGCCGCGCACCGGCGGCCAGGGCTTTTTGCTCATGCGGGGGATTGTATGGCCCATCGTGGCGGGGTGGTACCCGCAAAACGGACGATAAAGCCGGTCGAATCGCTCGCTTCCAACGTCTATAATCCGCTTTTGCGTCAAGAGGATGGGCATGCGGTTCGGAGAAAAGGCGCTTACTTTCGATGACGTTCTCCTGGTACCGGCGTACTCGACGGTGCTGCCCCGGGAGACGGACCTGAGCACGCGGTTGACCCGCCGCATCCCCCTGAAGCTCCCGCTGGTGTCGGCGGCCATGGACACGGTCACCGATGCGCGCCTGGCCATAGCGCTGGCCCAGGAGGGCGGCATCGGCATCATCCACAAGAATCTCTCGCCGGCGCAGCAGGCGGCCGAGGTGCTCAAGGTCAAGCGCCACGAAGCCGGCGTGCTGCGCGATCCGATCACCATCGGACCGGACCTGCGCGTGGGCGAGGTCATCGAGCTCACCCGGGCGCACAAGTTCTCCGGCCTGCCGGTGGTCGACGCCACGGGCCACGTGCTGGGCATCGTCACCAACCGCGACCTGCGCTTCGAGACGCGGCTGGACATCCCCGTCAAGGAGATCATGACCCCGCGCGAGCGCCTGATCACGGTGCCGGAGGGGGCGACGCTGGAAGAGGCCAAGGCGCTGATGCACCGCCACCGGCTCGAACGGGTGGTGGTCATCAACGAGGACTTCGTGCTGCGCGGCCTCGTGACGGTCAAGGACATCACCCGCACCACCGAACACCCGCTGGCGGCCAAGGACGAACTGGGCAAGCTGCGCGTCGGTGCGGCCGTCGGCACCGGCGAGGGCGACGAGGCACGGGTGGCCGCCCTGGTCCAGGCCGGCGTGGACGTCGTCGTCGTCGATACCGCCCACGGGCACACCAAGGGCGTGCTCGAGCGCGTGCGCTGGATAAAGAAGAATTTCCCGAGCATCGATGTGATCGGCGGCAACATCGCCACCGGCGCCGCAGCGCTGGCCCTGGTGGAACACGGTGCCGACGCCGTCAAGGTCGGCATCGGCCCCGGCTCGATCTGCACCACCCGCATCGTGGCCGGTGTCGGCGTGCCGCAGATCAGCGCGATCGACAACGTGGCGCGGGCGCTGGCCGGTTCGGGCGTGCCTATCGTGGCCGACGGCGGCGTGCGCTATTCCGGTGACATCGCCAAGGCGCTGGCCGCCGGCGCGTCCACGGTGATGATGGGCAGCATCTTCGCCGGCACCGAGGAGGCGCCGGGCGAGCTCGTGCTCTACGAGGGACGTTCGTACAAGACCTACCGTGGCATGGGCAGCCTGGGCGCCATGAAGCGCGGCGCCGCCGACCGCTACTTCCAGGACAACGAGGCCAATGTCGACAAGCTGGTGCCCGAGGGCATCGAGGGCATGGTGCCGTTCAAGGGCAGCGTGGTGTCCATCGTGTTCCAGCTCGCCGGTGGCGTGCGCTCGAGCATGGGCTACTGCGGCTGCCGCACCATCGACGAGATGCGCGACCGCGCCGAGTTCGTCGAGATCACCAACGCCGGGATGCGCGAGTCCCACGTGCACGACGTGCGCATCACGAAGGAAGCGCCCAACTACCGTGTCGAATAGCGTGGCATGAACCACGACCGCATCCTCATCCTCGACTTCGGTTCGCAGTTCACCCAGCTCATCGCGCGGCGCGTACGCGAGGCGGCCGTCTACTGCGAGATCCATCCGTGCGACATGACGGCGGAGGCCATCCGGGCCTACGCGCCGCGCGGGATCATCCTGTCGGGCAGCCACCAGTCGGCCTACGAGGACAGCACCGATCGCGCGCCCGCGGTGGTTTTCGAACTGGGCGTTCCTGTGCTGGGCATCTGCTACGGCATGCAGACCATGGCGCAGCAGCTGGGCGGGCGGGTGGCCCTGGGCGCCAAGCGCGAGTTCGGCTTCGCGCAGGTGCGGGCGCGCGGGCACACGCGCCTGCTCGACGGCCTGCAGGATCACGTCGGTCCCGGCGGGGAGGGACTGCTCGACGCCTGGATGAGCCACGGCGACAAGGTCGAGGAACTGCCGCCTGGCTTCGTGCTGATGGCCTCTACCGACAGTTGCCCGGTGGCCGGCATGGCCGACGAGTCGCGGCGCTTCTACGCCGTGCAGTTCCATCCCGAGGTGACCCACACCCGCCAGGGCCAGGCCTTGCTGACGCGCTTCGTGCGCGAGATCTGCGGCTGCCGCGGCGACTGGAACATGCCCGACTACGTGGCCGAGGCCGTGGCGCGCATCCGCGCCCAGGTGGGCCAGGACGAGGTCATCCTCGGGCTCTCCGGCGGTGTCGACTCCTCGGTAGCGGCGCTGCTGATCCACAAGGCCATCGGCCGCCAGCTCACCTGCGTGTTCGTCGACAACGGCCTGTTGCGGCTGGGCGAGGCCGCGCAGGTGGTCGACACCTTCGAGCGCAACCTGGGTCTGCACCTGGTCCACGTCGATGCCTCGGAGCGTTTCCTGGCCAAGCTGGCCGGCGTGAGCGACCCGGAGGCCAAGCGCAAGGTCATCGGGCGCGAATTCGTCGAGGTCTTCCAGCAGGAGGCCGCCAGGCGCTCCCAGGCCAGATGGCTGGCGCAGGGCACCATCTATCCGGACGTCATCGAATCGGCGGGGGCCACGTCCAAGAAGGCGGTGACGATCAAGTCGCACCATAACGTCGGCGGCCTGCCGGAGACGCTGCACCTGCAACTGCTCGAGCCGCTGCGCGAGCTGTTCAAGGACGAGGTGCGCGCGCTGGGCATCGCGCTCGGCCTGCCGCCGGAGATGGTGCACCGCCATCCCTTTCCGGGGCCGGGGCTGGGCGTGCGCATCCTGGGCGAGGTCAAGCGCGAATACGCCGAGCTGCTGCGCCGGGCCGATGCCGTCTTCATCGAGGAACTGCGCGCTGCCGGCTGGTACGAGAAGACGAGCCAGGCCTTCGCCGTGTTCC
>Ga0116229_10004516_pt1 | contig 22798 bp, 8 predicted proteins | sample S1TSphgellanicum_3_FD_87313 | JGI IMG/M metagenome (GOLD analysis project Ga0116229, IMG submission 87313) | Host-associated microbial communities from peat moss isolated from Minnesota, USA - S1T2_Fc - Sphagnum magellanicum MG | ecosystem: Host-associated > Plants > Peat moss > Unclassified...
ATCCACCCAACCCAGAATCTGACCAATTTGTTTCATGGTGAATTTTCTCAAAATTATGAGTTAGAACTCTCCAAAAAAAAAAACGATTTTTCTTCACAAATTCCCTTCTCTCAAAGAAAAAAATTGCAATTTTTTTGGAGAAATGAATCTTTTTTTTTGGTAGGAAAAAATACTTTGTCACATTTGAACATAGGTTTTTGTGTTTGGGTTTGTTTTTTTTTTTTTTTCCAGTTTTTTATAGTTCGGATAATTTTATCCAAACATTAGAAAAATTAGTGCTATGTGATTTTTTTGGCATACTCGCATTTAGTGATTTTTAAAAAATAAGTTTTGTGATTTGTTCAACCAAAAATATGGGAAAACATTTTGTGTTGTCTGATAAGGTGCTACATGTTGCCTGCGACACTTGGCCGTCACTGCGTAATATACTTTTTTGGCACATATGTAATGTACCGTCAAATACACACACACCTGTGCATTAGGCACGAGGTTCAAACTAATAGACAGTGTGCAAGAAAGTTCACCTTGTGCTTGTCATAATGTGTGTGAGCCCACCTCCAACCATTGCACCTCCAAGAACTTTGTCACCACCATCATTTCGTTGCAATCTTCATCCATAGAGCTTTACAACACCATCACAACAAGAGGAACACAAGGACACATTAAATTCTTATGCAGTATCTCAACAACTAGACTTGCAACAATGAAAATCACAGCAAGTGTAAGAACATCATGGAAATGGGAGATGTGGCAACACACAACAATGATAGACAATAAAGTCAAAGAATATTGTTAGTGAATTTCAAGAAAATTGATGCATTGAATCAAAATTGCTGAAGTATCAATAAAGTTGAAAGTCACACTTCAATTCAATCCCAAGCATGATGGAAGGTAACAAGAAGAAAGGATAAAAGAAAGGGCAAGGTTTAAATGATATTGCAAGTGAAATGAAGCCAATCTAGAAACCAAGATAGACCAATTGAAAGCATCATGAAGTTGTAACCTTGGTTAAAGTGAAAAAGGATGAACAAATAGGGAAATACACCTTCGTTGAATCCATTGATCATATCAATTTAATGAACCTTCAAATTGAAGAATGATGGGCAAAAGTTCAACAATAAATTCTTGAAAAACAACTAAAATACTTTTGACACTAAGATGCAAATCTAACTGAATTCAAATGAGTATGGTGCATGTGATTATAGGTTTGACACACATGATGGTCAAGTTTTCTTTGGAAGGAATAATTTAATAGTATTTTCATCCTCTCCAAACCATGGCCCATTTGACACACAAGTTAGAATTTTTTTAGATCATGTTGATGACAATGGATATGAGTTGAAACTTAACTTTAGAAAACATTAATCTGTCATTTAGAATTCTAAACCTCTAAAATTTAATCCTATACTTTGAAAACATTAAATTAAGGTACAAAACCATGATGCCAATTGAAATCTGACAAAGAACAAGAGTTATGATTTAATGAAAACATTTGAAAAATTTCAAGAACAATAATACCTATAAATTGCAAATTGTAAAATTATTGAATTCACATCACACCAAATTTGGTTGAATTGTTAGAAAAAAAATTAGATTCTTTTAGTGTTACTATTCCTACTTCCACATTCATTTCAAGATTAGTAGATGGTGGTGGATGTGGATTCAATCTTTCATGATATTGTGCCTCCAATTGAAGCAAATGTAAAAGTGTTTGAATGTTAACTTATCTTTAAACCATAATCAAATCATAAAGAAAGAAGTGACATGTAAACACATTTATAACCAAAATGTGATCAAGGTTAGTTTTGTACAAAAATTCCTAAAAGGTTTGCTTCAAAATGTCAAAGGCATTTCTACAACCGACTACCTTCACTTGTGTTTTTTGTTATACAAAAGTTTAAGCATAGAATGTTGTTGTGCTTCCCTGTGAAGTTTCATAATCCATATGAGCATTGGGTATTTTTTATCACCAATAAAGTAAAGTGAAAAGCGTTATACACCACCTTTCACCAAATTGAAAAGGCCCTAGGATCAAAACACACTAAAAGGAGCCACAAAGGGCATCGAATGTTATATTTTACCATAAAGAATTAGAGATTTATTTATTTATTGTCATTTGAAATTATGGTAATCATGGCACATTATTCTTTTTTAACACACATGAATGTCAAGAAACTCAATTTAAAAATCCATTTGAGGGTGTAAATGGGCTAATTAGAGCCATTAGTGCCCCCTTAAGTGATTTTTTTGGGGAAATATTCTTGAAATATTCTCAAATAAAATATTTTTTAAAATCTCTAATTTTTTTAATAAAAAGCTTGTACTATTTTGTTGAAGTTTTTGTTAAAAATTTGTCAAAAATTTGTCTTTATAAATTCATATTTATTAAAAAATGAATGAAAAACAATTTGATTTATTGGGGTGACTCTAATCATTCAAAAAATCATTTGTATGAAAAAGTTATTTTGGGGGAAAAGGACATGCAATCCTAATGTAAAGTAATGTTTGTGGCTCCTTTGTGTGCATTTTGACCCCCTATGTTGATATTTTTATACAATCCATACTTTCAAAAGACTCAAAATTCATTGATGCTTCCAACTAAACCAACAAAGATGTTAGTGAACCTCCTCTTAACATCCACAACTCCCTATGGCACAATTGAATAACCTCCTATTTTGTGGTAATAATAATCCTCCACAAATGCAATGTTAGGTTTTGAAATGGAAATGTGCATACCATTTATGGTGCCATGCACACTTCGTAACCCACGCCAATCCTTAAACTTTAACATGACACATTCCATCTCTTGTCCCACTAGCCATGAAATCAAGCTTTTGAACATAATGTTGATAGTTCTAACAACCTCATATATAACCAACCCAACAATTGATTTGTCGATGGCAAACAATTCATTGCAAATCAACAAGTTTGAACCATGTGACAAGTTGTAAATCATGAAAGCCATTCAAACCTCCATAGGGGTTGTGAAATGGTACTTGGTATATCTTTAGGATGGCTTGTGGATGAGCATGAAGCCTAAACTTGAAGCTTTGAACTTGGATTTAAAGTTTAAGGTGATTGTAATCCACCTATATGGATGAACATGTCCATAAATGAATGATTTCATATGGATGAATTTCATTTATGATTTGGATTAAATAAATAAATCATTGGATGAAATCCATTCATGATTGGAAAATAAATAAATTCAAAATTATTTATATCCATCTTCATTTGTTGTCCAAATATTAATATTTCAAACTTGAATGTCATTTAATAATGATGGATAATGAAATTACTATGATAATAGGGAAAACATGATGATGGGACCAAAATGATTTGTAAAATTTTGTTTAAGAAATCATTTTCATGAACAATGTTAAGTAATTCAAGAAATATTATCATGGAATGAGTCCCCCCCCTTGCCCAATTGTTGTCAACAACGTTATATATTTATTTCATGGAAAACTAGGGTGCCTTGAAAATAAATAAATATTTAAAGAAACTCATTATCATCTATGATAGTAGGTTGTTTGAAGAAAGTTAATTAAGGTGCCTAAAAGTGAATTTTAGTTTTTTTTTAAAACCCATTCTCATTAATGATATTTCATAGTTTAAAAAAATCTAAAACATTTAAAACCTATTCTTGTCAACAACAAATTTGGTTAAATTTGAAAAAAATCATGGCACCTTTCACGAACAATTGAAAAAAAATTTGCATTATTACCAACAATAGTTATAAATAGGTTTGAAAGAAGTTGTGGCACCTTTAGAAGAAAGGAGGGAAACACCCATTGTCATCAACAACATTGGGTCAATTTGTTCGGGGAAAAAAATAAAACAAACAAACAAACATTATCTTATTAAAAAATAAAATAGTAATGACCATGGGGCGGATGTTAGCATAGTAATGGTAATACAGTTAATAGATTTTTAAAATAATGACATTTAAAACCATAGCCCTGAAATACATTTATAATGGAATTTACATTATATTATTCAACAACTGTTATATCATATATAATTAGATTGTGTTTCATGAAACTTTAGTTAATTAAAATAATGCAAAAAAAATCCATAAAAATTTAATAATAAAATAAAACATTCATTCATAATTCTAATGGAAATTTTATTTATTAAAAAATTACTAAATGCAATTAATTTTTTTCATCCATAAATTAGATGAATGTAAAAAATCATTCATCCATAAAAATAATTCATGTTTTTTTTTCATTTTACCATCCCAAATTCCAATTCTAAATTCTAGGTTTAGGTTCTAAATTAATGTAGTAGCTTGTTTTGTATTTTTTTTTTACAATCAAAGGTGTCAAATTTATTAGTTATATTGTTAAACAACTTGTCCTTTGACATCCTGAAGTTCTGAATCCATCATTCATCATCATATATATTAATAAAAAAAAGAAAAACCATGGTGTATTTTGTGGTTTGACCCAATACCCTAAATCAAATCCCATTGTAACCAAATTGGATGTTAATTGCAAAGTTTGCAATGCAATATTCATAATAATAGTAGTAAAAAATTTCCTATCATCACCACATGTTGAAAGAAGAGATGTGGAAGGAGAATCATGTCATGAACACAAAGAATCACAAGAACAAAGGCTAAAGGAAAAGTCTAAGTTTAACTTTCAAATAAAGAACAAGACAAAATTATGTGATTAAAAAAAAAACAAGAACTAAAAATAAAAACATGAAATGTGTGAGATAAAAGTGAAAACAAATTTTTATTATGTTAACATATGCAAATATGAACATGAAAATAATACAACAAAGTTTTGTTGTAAGATCATTTTTAAAACTAGTATTGAATAGATTGAAAGAAATGAGGGGTCTTATTTCTATTTATACCCCTCTAGGACTTAGTTCAAGGAAGCTTTCAATGAAGCTTTTATGTGTGTATTGAGTAAAAAAAATTTCTTGAAAACCTTCCTAATTAAGTGTCAATTATGAGTTAATTGAAAATTATTTGAAATTTAATAAAAGTTGACTGGGAGTTAACTAAAGTTAATTAGAATTTAATTATAAATTAATTAGAAATTAATTAAAAGTGAACTAAAAATTAATTAGAAGTAAACTATGAATCAAATGAAAATGAACAAAAATTTAATTGAAAGTTAATTTAAAGTGAATTGAATCTAAATTAAAAGTTTAGGTATAAGTATATTACAAGTCATGAATAAACATTCAAATGAATGAACTCCATGGCATTGACATCCGTGACAAATCATTTGTTTCTCAAAATGTTTGTAGGGATTCAATGAGGATGACAATCATTCCCAATGTGTGCAAAAAATCTCTAGTGTCCATGGTGCGCAAAGAGCTGTTGCTTCATCACAAAAAACAATCAAATTGAAATAAAAGAAACACAGAAATCATAGATGTTTAAAAAAATGCAGAATAAACATTTCTAAACTTCAAGTTCAAAAATAACGAAAAGATGAAAAAGAAGGAACGTGTACCTGGAACTCACAAACGTCTGAACAAAGAACTCACAATCATGCTGCAAAGAAAACATTCACATTTGTGCACATGAAAAAATTAGTTGCATGTTTGGAATTGCAGTGCAAAAGTTCTTGAATATTGAATGATTTCTTCACTGAAAATTAAATTAAATTGTAACTGAAAATTTTGGAGGAATTGGAATGTGTCTTTGGTGTTGTTGGAGAGATCTTGATGAGCAGGATTTAATGGAATTGATTTGGTAAGATTTGGATTCAGAATGTGGGAGATATTGATTTTGAAGTGATTTCTCCTGCTGAAAATTCAAATAAATTCCAAAAAATCAGGTTTTGGAAGGAAAAATCAGTTGAGGACATGGTAACACTTGGGCCAACAGCACAGGCCACACTAGTCATGATGAATAGAAAAAAAAAAAACTCCATGGCCGTACATTGAAGTGTGTCCAAAAGTGGTCGAGAGTGGTCAAAAGGTCTTTTACCAATGTTGTGTGTAAATGGTTTGGGACTTACACTCTGTGTAAGTGTAAATGTAAATATAAAAATATTTATATAATTTTACGCGGTCTGATAAAACAATGTAAATATAAAAATATGTATGTTTATATGATTTTATATGATTATGTAAAACAATGTAAATATATAACAATGTAAAAAATGTGTTTTTTTTGGAGAAGGGGAGATTTCATAATGTTTTTGATGATAAGCCTGCTAAATGGCCCATTGCGAAAAAAAAAACCATCAAAATATACACCCACAACTAATTCGTATGACTTTGCAAGAAGGTCTGGTCATTAAAGATATATAATAAAATTATCTATAAAGTAAGAAAACAACACTAGAACGCTCAGTCTGATCATAAATAGGGTATATAAAACATTAGCATTCAAGGGTGGGGGGACCTCAGTTTTTGTGGGGAACTGAGTTTCATCTTGTCTTTCCTTGTGAAGCTACTATAATTAGTCTTATTCCTTGTGCATTAAATGCATTTCATTCCCAGATTTAGTAAAATTTCATTATTTTATGGATACCTTTGAAAGAAGGGTTTGGGGTGAAAGGAGGTCCAAAGACAAGGGTGACTTTACAAATAATTGTAGTATTTACACTTGCAAGCCTTTAAATATTTACACGGGGCTGTGTAAATGTATTTGACAAATATTTACACTAGCCTCGTGTAAGTGAAATAATATACATTACAACAGGATAATTGTAAATGTAAAGAATTTGGATGTGTAAATGTAAATGATTTACACTTACACTGAATTTACATGTCGTATAAATTCACGCTGTATATACGACTATTGACACTTACACACACAATGCTGGTCTTTACCTACGCTACCACCATTTTTAACTTATGGAAAGTGAGAAAAGATAAAAAGTTTTCTTCTAATGATTGTGTTTAGCAAGTTAAGTTAATCCTAGGGTCACTATCATCAAAGTTAGAAGAAAAAAGGAATTTTGGCCTACCTCTAAGTGTGACTGGCAAGCTACTTGTGCAACAAGAAATTTGAATAAAAATAAAAAATTTGAAAACTTCACCAACATTGATGTTGCATGTGAGATAACTTATAATACAATGACCCTTATTGATCTATAAAGTTGGTGCCTAAGATACTAGAAATTAATGGTAGTATTTTCAATTACAAATTTATTCACAAGTGACAAGAGGGTGCTAGTCACAAATGTGTTCCTAATTATGTTCTAATTTGTTCTCAACTATGTCCCTGAAGTTTTTCATAGTGTCAACCAATGTGTTTTTGGGTGTGAAATTTTGTGAAAATGAAAAAAAAAGAAAAAGAATAGCAAAAATTCATTCACAATATTCTTTTTTTTTCTTTTATGAAAAAAATCCTCAAATTTCAAAAAAAAGAAGAATTTTGTCACATTTGAAGTTCAATTTTAGTTTGTTAGCATTTTTTAAACTAAAATTTTCACTCCATTGACAGATTCTAAAAATCTGTCACCACTTAATGCTTAATCCCTCTTGGTATGCTAGCCAGCGACTCAACAACAAGAAATTGACAAAAATATGAAAATAAATGGAAATTTTGTGTCTAAGTTAAATAGTTGTTTTCTCCAGGACTGTAGAAAATAGACCTACCCAAAGACCAATTTTATCCCCTCTATAAACATATCTTTGGAATGGGTGAATATTTATTTATTTCTTCTCCAACATTCTCCTTTGGAATGGCTCAACAACTTTTTTTAAAAAAATTCCTCCAACCAGCCTCCCTTTGTGGAATGGGTGTCCACAAAGATCTTTTTCGAGCTTGAAACTCCATTTCTTTTAGAATGGGAGGAGATTTTTTCCCCAATTTCAAGCATCATCTCCTCTAGAATAGATTTTCTCCACCTCCAAGCCTCTTAAAGTGGGGACTGAGTGTGATATGTGTTTCAATCATAAACAAATTATTTCTTGGCCATTTCACTTGCAAGCTTTCTTGATGGTAGTATACATTTTTGTCCCATATATATGGCATTCTCTTGGGGGAATTGGAGAGGGGTTTTCGGTTTTTTGCCTTGTTCCCATGATTTTCCCATGGGATTCTTATCAAGTCCCCCAAGTTCTCAAGTTGTTCCTCAAGACATTTCCAATAACATCAATAGCACGTCAAATTTATCCCATATGATTTTGCCCACTGGTCAACTCTCATGGATATAAACTGAAAAGGTGGGCCATAAGGGAGCTCATTTGTTTCTATTTTGCAACTGGGTCCAAAGATGTGGTTCTATTGGGGAGTGCCCAATGACAAAACTATGAGCACTTTCAAACTCTTTTCTTGAAATTTGAACATTTGGTGTCACACAATTTTGGGATCTCTTAACACCCAAGAAACTTAATTGGTTGTTGCACCTCTTGAGAGCCTTCCAACATTATGTTTAAAATCAAAATTCATTTGCTTTTTCAAATTGACATTTGATTAGTTAGGACCCAAGACACATATTGACAATTTGTGTCCTAACTCTTGAAATGAACAATCAATTCTCTAAAACCAACTCTTTTTTAAGAATTTGAGATCACTATGTTATAGGCTAGTTCTTTTCGAGACCTTTTCAATTATTTAAAGATCATGTGGATAAGGCTTACTCTTTCATGTCTTGCCCCAAAGATTCAAAACCTCATAACATTCCAACTTTAAGTAAGATTGCAACTTGAGAATGTCTCCTTTTGACTTCCAAGCACTTTCACTATCATTTGAGTAAATGCTTCATTTTCACCATGTTTTAGGCTTGCCCTTGGCTTGCACACTTGTTTTTGCTCTAAACTTGATCACAAGCTCATGATTAAAGCCATCACATTATGTATAGCATAAGGCCATCATCAATGTTTAATTTAAAAAAAATTAACCAAATTTCGTGTTGAAAAATACAATCATGTCATCATGTAAAGCTTGAAGGCAAGAGCATTACCAAAATTGTGCTTGCACTAAACTCTCACCCAATGTGCCCTTATTTCAGTAATGCCCTTCCCCTCATGCGTTACCCTACAAATACATACACTCACACACACACACACACACACACACACGTACAGTGACCCAACCTGGGTTAGGTTTGGGCCAATTGAGAAAGCTGAATGATGCCCTTGAGTCAAATCAATTGATAACGGGTCCATATCCGTGGAATGATACCCGGATCCTCCCACCTCCAATATATCCTAAAAGCATTAAACACTTATTGTATTATTCGAATTATTTATTTAACATTAAATATAAAGGACATGCATGCATGGTGCATGGCCATGGCCACCCGCTCGTCTCGCGACACTACCACGTGGCACCCCCTTGGCACTACCCACGTCCTCCAATGACCACGAACCGATCAGAGCGCCAAGAGCGATCCATCAACCAATCAATCCCACCGCGATTCAAAATCATGACGCAAATCGTGCGAGAAGATCTGCCAGACATTGAGGTCGAAGGTGGCAATCGACTGTAATTTTGGGGCACAAATTCGATCCCAATTTGAGTAACCTGGAGCTGGTTTTCTGTGGGGACGTGCTGGTTTGTGTTGTTGTTCGAGTGTTGGGGGAAATTCAATTATTTTGTCAAGTAGAGAGATCATGGAGCAGTTGTCATCGCCATTCCAGGGAGTGCATTTGCACCATGTGGCTCACGAGAGCGAGGATGTCCAGCGAGCGTCGGAGTTCTACCAACAGGTAGGTTTGTTTTGTTTGGATTCCATTCATACGGTAGAGTATCAGGCATCATGATTCGTGTATGTACTAGAACCCTGTGCCAGGGGAAAAAAAGCTCTGGATTTATGGAAAAGGCCTCGAGACGTGTGCTAATGCAGGTCTTAGGTTTCAAGGAGCTTGAATTGCCTGAAAAATTCGGACCTTTTCAAGTTGTGTGGCTGGAGCTGCCACCATCCTATGCGTTGCATTTGATCGAGCGAGACCCCAAATCGCGCCTACCAGAAAGTCCCTTTGTGGTGCCCAATGATGCCAAGTAAGTCTCTGCTCCTCCTCCTCCTCCTCCTCCTCTTCCTCCCTCCCACCCTCCCTCGTCTGGATCTGAAGCTCCTGGAATTTTATTGTTGCTGGCAACTGCAATGTCGAACCCTAATTTGCAATTTGCAATGCGGGGGGGCAAGTTTTGGATCTTTGTTGGAAAAGAAATTGAGCAAACCAGATTGCAGCTGTTAAACCCGCTAGAATCGACGGTGACCTGAGGCAGACTTACAGAGCCTTGCAATCGTTGGAAGGTGCAAAGCTTTCCTAGTTTCAAGGATCTGAGTGGTGCCGGTTGTCTGAATTTCATCACTGAATTTGTAGAGGAACTCTCAACTCGGGCTACAGAGTTCCAGGATGCATGAATTCATGGTGTCAAGGCAGTCAGGTTGGTGGTGTACATAGAACTTCTGTTCTTAGCTTTGATTTCTGATTGTTTGGAGTCCCCTTTGCTTCCTAGACTCTGAACTGGATTGATGTGCATGTATGTGATCAAAACAGTGCAGATCCAAGTGCACTATGGAGGGGACATCATTTGTCATTCAGGGTTTCTGACTATGATGGTGCAATCAAGATACTGAAGGTGGGTGCAGGTTGTGGAAATTGCCGCACGAGTGAACCATCCAAACATTTTTTCCATCAAATTCTGTTTTCCTAATTTAGCTCTTCCAGACTCAATTCCTTTTTTTGGTTAATATCAGGTTGAACAGCAAATCCTTGTCTCATCTTTGTCTCTTTTATGTTATGGCAAGTTGCAATTGGGTTTGATGTTCTTGGATTAAGCAGGAAAGAAACGTCCAGTACTTTGAAAAGACTCAACAGGATGGAAAAGTCAAGCAGGCTTTCTTCTTTGACCCTGATGGTATGTCTCATAGCACACTGTTTTGTATACAAAAACAAATGGTCCAATCCATAACATAATAAACAAGTTTTTTTTTGTTGTAGAGTCATTTTACTGCATTCCTCCAATTTCTCACTTAAAAACTCAGTTCAACCCAATCTCAATGCCTGATCTATCAGTACCAGTTGGTGTGATACATCTACTTAGAATCTGCTACTTGCTTAATGCAGTTGCTGTTCTTTGCAATGTCTCCAACAGGTCTAGAGAACCAAAGAATGTTTCAATGGTTATTTTATTTTGTGTCATTGCACAAGGATGGTGGGAAATGGTGAAAAAGGTTGATAGTTATTCCTTGGATAAATTTCAGCTGATGGTGTGGTTTGTGGTGTGGATGGGGATTGATTGAATGTCATTCTCCTGAATCTGCTGTAGAAACTAAAGCTGTAATTCACATCATCAATGTATTACAGGGAATGGTTTGGAGATAGGAAATTGGCCTGTTCCTTCTTAAAGGCTACAGGAGCTGTGGACTACATCTAAGCGGAAAAGGTTGTTGACATTTCTAGAAATGCCAGTGACCATACTTTTTTAAGTATGCATCAGAAGACAGTGTTGCAGAGTTATTTGTTAAGCTTGTTTGATGATGTGTCAGAAATGGCAGTCAGCAGGTTTGAATCTGCATTATGGTAGAGTTTTGCAAGGTCTCAATTGGTAGTAATACCTTCTGTTCTATTGGATCTTGTATTTCAACTTTGGATTTCTGGATTATCTTCCTCCACTGCAGCATAAGTACTGTGGTGATGACATTCAAGCATTTTTGGAATGGTTGTGTTGAACAGGATATTAATCCATATCTATGAGATCACAAAGATGGACAACAACACAACACTTTGAGGTACCCCATTGTGTCAATATTCCAGAAGACCCAAGACTAACACAGTAAAGAAATGGGTGCAGTCATAATGTTATGAGTGTCTCTTTCTTAGTGTCAGACCATCCTTAATCATGAATAGCTGCGATAAGCTGCAATGATGTCCCACTGATATTATCAGCTCAAAAAGAGGAATCTTACAATCTGTCAGACATCCATAGTGAATCACATGAGAGTAGTGATGTCTCAATAAAAAGCAGGAAAAATTGTGCTTTTTTATGGATGTTTCAGATCCAATAAGGCAACATCCACACCCGTGAGCAAGCAAGAGAGAGAGGAACCTAACCCTAGAATCAATATATGAGTCAAATTACTAAAAAGTACATGTTCATTTACAATACATTTACAACTTATTAAGTCAATATCTAATTTATTTATAGTTCTCAAGGTTCACATCTTGGCATGTTTTGCAAATGAAGACTTCTTTTAACATGATTATTTAAATTTCTTATATGTAAACTACTAAATGGATGTGTTAATAAATCATAACATAAAATGTTATGTATGTCAATGTAATTACAAAATATAAACAAATCAAATCTTTAAAGCACATATAACATATTAAAGTTTACATTAGACATGTGATAGCATAGTTAGATGGTTCACTCTTGACCACTTGAAACAATACTTTTAAATCTTAGATTATTTTTTTGATAATTGATTATTTATACATCCAATGTTCATTTCCTTATGCTTTCACTAAAAAATATGGGTATCCCCAAGTGTGCACATGACTAAACATATACAAGTGATAAAAAAAAAAATTGTAATTTAAACATTAATTTTTCAATGAGAAATGAATTAATAAAACTCAATAATATAATATTAATTTTTAAAATAGATTATTTTCTATAAGGAAAGTTTCAATGCATTTTATTCTTAAACACCTCATTTGATGTTATCCTTTAAATAAATTAAAATCAATCCTATGTTAAGGTAGATTTTTGAATTCACATGTGAATGTTTATTTTGTGATCAGACAACTATCATTTTAATTTCAAAAGTACACTATGAGTCCATTATTTTCTTTGAACTTGTCCATAATTTTTAATATAATTTTCAATAAACTTTATTACAACATGGATAACTAAAAAATGGACAATGTTAATATGGAATATAATTTAATTTTTAATCATTTTCAATACCAAAAAACTATAATTGTGATAATTCAAATTGCCCTTCTAATTATGTTTTCACCTAGACAGAACATCATATTTTTGAGATCCATAAGATTATTAGATTATTACATGAAAAATTAATTGATTTTTTTCTTGATGCATTTATTTAAATGTAGTTGTGGGTTTATAGAAGGATGGAGTCTCCCCCCAACAAGATGGTGTTTCATAAGTACAGGACACAATACATGAAGAAGATTTAGGGCATTGAACATCCAATTACATTCACATAATTAAGAACAAAAATGTTTAAGATTAGAAACAAAGGGACTAATGTAGAACCGTTTATCACTAAACACATATTTATGTCAAACACTTTCCAATATTTTCTTCATTCCTTAACCAGATTGAGTGATTTTTCTATCATTCGACACACAAACTAGAGAGTTACAAATGTTCATTGAATGTCATGAGTAAGGGAGCAAGGCAGAAGAGAATGAGTGATAGTTTACTTCAATTTTTTTGAAAAAATAGCTCTAGACCTTTTCTAATTTCAAGCCCATATCTTTGTCATTTTTAGTTTGTTTTGAATGATTTAAAACATGATGGGTGCATCAACTTGGGCTTTCCAAAACTTCTTTGCATTCCAAAGCCAAAGATGTAACAATCAAAGATTTCAAGCTCAAAATTCTAATTTGGTTTAATTCATCCATCATCCTTTTGACGTTGTATGCTTCAAACCATTCAAAATTGCCTTGAGGGCTTATAAGGAAATGTGGACATTGATTAAAAAAGGTAAAAAGGTTGAAAAAGAAAATCTAGCACAACATGTGTTAGTAGATCTTATAAAGGCATTACCTCCATTGAACATCTCCAAGAGTTTCAAGACTCCTAAAATTTGGCCATATAACCCAATTGCAATAGAACTTGGCAAGATGCAACATAACAAGCAATTCATTGTCACATCTAAACACCCAAGCCAATTTTTGAAGTTGTGGATTTGCAAGTTGAAGAGGTACTAGCATTGAACCCAACGTTGCAAGGAAGTGTCAACTAAAGAGAGCAAGCACTAGAAGGAGAAAATGATTGTGTCAAAGAAGAAAAAGTTGTGAAAAAAGCTCAAAGAAAGCTTCCCAAACACCTAGAGGTCAAATGAGAGGGCCTTGAAAAAAACTTTGACAAAGTGTGGTATATCAAATGTTGCGGTGAGAAAGGCAAGGTACTAAACATGCATCAATCAAAGTTAACTTACTTCTACCTGTGAATGCCTATCAAGCCCCATTCTATGAAATCATTCCTAGGATTTGATAGTTCAACATGAAATAAACAATTGCAAAATGAAAAGTGCAAAGAGAAGGTAGAGATGCTTCACAAATTTCTGTGATTGAACTAGCATAGATCTATAGAGGCATTCCAAACTCAGTTCATGTGGATTGAATTGAAGGTCATTGAAGCTGTTGAAGGAAATCTGCAACATCCACAGGGAGTAAATTGTGAAGAAAGTGCTCATTAATGCAGGATCACATTGATTATTCAAGGTTTGAAGGCTAGTCCAATTACATGTAATGCTAGCCTACTTTAGTTGCAACTACTAGCACTTGTTTTTCAAAAATTTGAAGCACAACAGCCTGCTAGCACATTTTGAGCAATGATGTGTTCGCTCACTGATGATATAGTTTCTACGAAGCTATATCATAGAAACTTGCTCTGATCAACCACCACAGTTGAGGTGCAATGAGCAGCCATGCTTTGCCACGACCCACAACCCATCTGTGGGTGTTGAATCTTCATAGAAGCGTACAAGCTGTTGGTTCTTCTGTCCCCCCCTATTTATTTTCGTGACTCATATGCATCCAAGTTGAAATTCCAGTCTTCCTTAAAAAACCAACGCCCCAGCTCCAAGTACAATACCAGTTCACGATCAAGTACCGACAGTTGTCTTCTTCACGAATAAATCCAGTCAGCCGACGACGCCCTGTTCGAACGAAACAAACCAATTTCGAGCTATTGGTCAAGGTAAAGAACGGAAGTTCCCCGCTACTGCAACGGCGAAGTGTGGAATTTTGCCATCCCTGGTCACAAGGTTAACAAGGTGGTCGGAGTCTCAGACTTGACCCATCGTTCAAGACCCGTCGTTCAAAACTCAAAGTGATTTGCAAGCTAGGACGGCACAATCTTGGAACTAAGTGCAAAAGACAATTGAGATCCCATCTGATGAGCAAGAGTACCAAGAGAAGAGAACATGTAAGTAGCGAAGGAAATTTGCTTGTTGGTTCGTATATTGGTGTCAGGCCTCGCAGAGAGTCGGTCCGACGGAAGAAACTTCGAAATCTGGGGCCACAGTGAACCAGCACCCATAAGCGCACCGTGAAGGATGAATGATAAGTGGTTAAGAAACAGTTCTCTGTTAGGTTCCAGTTCCCTAGCTAACATGGTGCTTAGCTCAGTTGCTCTTTTCTTCTACCTCCCTACTAACAACCCACAGCAGGTTGTTGGTAGGTAGGTAGTTGAAGCAGCTCTTACCTATGTATAAATTATCTACTTACTTAGTAATTACCTATTTTCTTACCTAATTGCCGGTTTATGAGACCTATTTCCTACAGAATTGGTTACCAAGGTGAAACCAAATATGAACTCAGTTGAGGTTCATCCACAACTGAGTAATAACAGGCATCCAGTGGATGGTGCACTGGTGGGTGCTGGTTCACTGTGGTCGAAAAATCGGTATCTCCCTGCATTGCATTACAGTGTTACCGATGGTGCTCTCCCTGAACCAAAAGTAATCGTGTAGGGTGAGGCTCGAGGTCGAGGGCATTACCACTCTTCAAGACCTGCTGAAATTTGCAAGCAAACGGAAGATACCTCCCAAAAAACTGAAGATCCCGCTGGAAAAATGAGAGACACCTCGGTAAAATGGAATGCCCTGCGATTTCTCTGAAGTCAAGATTATGGTGTAGACTGTAGACCGAATACAGCGAAATTTTCGGCAGCGTTTTACTGTTTAGGATCTGGCGTTTTGGGAAGGTGACGTTCGTGGGAGTTGTGTCCTAGCTCTTTGCCGACAATTTCTTCGCCGGCGAGCTTTTGTGGTGCACTATATCGTGAATTGGTGTTGTCTTGCTCAAAGCTGGTGAAGGGCGAGGATGGTGGAATGAAGAGGAGCTGTAGGTGACAAGGGGAGCTGGCTCTCAAAGGCGATGCAGTGGGGGTGACAACGTGAGGAGGAAAGCTGAAGCAATTCCTTACTAGTCTGCGGCTAGGGCATTTCCATTCACATATTCCAGGGTAGCATTCGCATTGTCTTGAGGGAGCGCTGAGTGTAAGGCCGACATTGTGGTTGATCGGACTCCTGGTGGAGCGCTCGAGCTCTAGGCCAGGGTGCAACTGCAAAATAGGATCCGGGGGGAGGTTGAACGCTCCTAGTTGGGGGTCTCCGAGTGCTCTTGAACCACAAGGCGGTGAAAGCCAAAGAGCTCGGAGTGTTGCAGCAGACCGAAGGTCTCAACAAAGAGGGCGAGCGGGGTGTTCCAGGAGCCAACCAATTTCGAAGGAGTGCCGGGTGTGGTCTTATGTCAACTAGTGTTGACACAAAACATCTTGCTCGCTATGACAAGATTTGATGAGTTCTTATCAGTTATCATAGGTTCCAGACTGCTTATGCAGTGTGGCAATTCGTAAGGGTAACAAAGTTTCTGAGATTACCTTTCATCTTCCTCTCTACAATTTGGAATGGCTGGGAGGCGACCACGCTGAAGACACGCGAGTATTTGGTGGTGGACTCCAAAATGCTTGAGTCGGCGACCAGATGGGGTGGGATCGATCGAGAGGAGTTCGATTTCTACAGCGCCAATCAAGACACCTGCTTCAAGGCCAGCGGAAGACAGTATAGGTTTTGTGGCAACGATGGCAGTGGCAGAATATTGAGGTACCTTAAATGTGCCCAAACCATGCCTATTGTGAAGGACGAGCTCGATCTTGTTGAAGGAGTGAAGCTAGTGAAAGCAATTGACTACAGGAGACAGCTGCGCAACGTGTTGATGGGAGCAAGGATCATGTGCAAAACAGGAAAGTGTATAGTCGACAACACAAACAGCGACGGTCTTAACGTAAACTTCATGAGGGTCATCTCCATTTTGCCTTTGGTGATGCAGGCCAAAAACTTCAATACAGCTTCCATCTTTGTATCTCTTGGGATCATAATTATGGACTTGACCTCTGTTTGGTGTAACATGGTATGGGTGTTGTTCAAGAGGTCTGTTTTCTACTGGACCAAAAGAGGATTGTCACTCTTAGGCAGGAATCCAAGAGTCATAATTCATCACATACTGGCCACAGGGACAGACTCGTTCATGTACTGTGATAAAACCATGGAAAAAAGCTATTGGAGAAAACTTGATACATTTATTTGTGTTCATGGTTGTCAGATACCGTTGGAGAGTATGACTGAAGAGTTATTTCAACCTGTAAGCAAGGAAGGCAACATGATTTATGACACAGTTCGAAGGTTTAGGATCAATGGGAAAGACCATTTTGTCGAAACCAAAATGGAGGAGGAGAGAGCTCAGGGTGGCCTTTACACCATTAAGGTGAAGGATTGCGAGGGCTCTGAGGTAGAGAGGATGACTGCACCTCTAACTGCTGTTCATAAAATGTGGAGGTTTTTTGAGATATTGGCAGAGACTGGGACATGGCCAGTCGCAGAGATAACGGGAAAATCAATCCATGTTGTCTCCCCATGTGATTCAATTCTGGATGGAACATATGATTATGCAGTCAAGTGCACTCTATATGAAGAAGAGGAAATGTTTGTGTCTTGACTTCAGTGTACAGGGAAAGATGGAGATATGGTAATCATGGAGAAACTGGAGAACCCAAGTTAAAGCTGGCTTTTGCAGATCGTGCAGAAACAGAGTGAGGTCTATTTAGGAGGAAGTCCCCAGCAAGCACTTTGGTGAGACCCTTCCTTCAGCACAAAAGGTTAGAGTGTGGAAAGATGGAGTGCCACTAAATCTTTATCTTTTGCTGGGAAGAAGCATAAGGAGGAATGAAAAAAAAACTCTTGAGAGTGTGATTCTTGTACTTGAGGGTGAATGGAACTTGGGAAAGAAACACATGCAAAGAGTAATAGGAAGAGGTTGAAGGTAATTACTTTACTTTCGAAGGTTACTTTGCAAGTAGGAACGTACCTAGGTTTATGGAAGGGAAGTAGGCACACCTATGTGTAGGGGGAGGTTTGGAATGGGAGGAGGGACAAAGATAGGTACATAATATTTGTTTGTGTTTTAATTCTTTAAACCTTGAAATGGTGATTTATGTGGCAAAATTTTACTAGGCATTCATTGACACACATGTTATGATTCCCCAGAATATGAACAAAGTTTATTTGCCATCAACATTATATTTCTATGTTTTTAAAGGCTGGAATAAAATTCATTGATTTGCAAAGGTCATCCTTTTATGTGGGTGACAGAAATGTGATTAACCCCTAAACGTCAGGGATTCTGAAATCCCAAGGGAATGTGAATCAAATTTGTCCCACCTTCACGTTTTAGGGTTTATAGCACAAAGTTTCCCTTTAATGGTATCAACTCATATTGTAATTTGTTTCTCCTTACATCAATCCAAAAAAAGTATGTTGTCACATTGACATCTTGTGAAATACTTCAAGACTCAATGTTGTCAATTTGACATTACAAGGAAAAGGGTCCCATGTTACTTCATAGTTCAAAAATGAAATAAGCTTATGAATGTTGCTTCAACATGTTTACAAATTCAGAGGCATGCACAATCATTGTGTGTCACCCTTAACAAATATGTCTAAGTTTGGTTGTTGATATGGGTTTCTTGTTCATTCTACTTGTTCACTAGTCAAATAAAAAGTTGCAGAATTCAAGATTATTGTTTTCATAATCAAGGTCATAATCAAAATGTTGAAATTACCAATTATGGTTTCTTCACATGGATGTGTGTTATACCTCTAAAACACCAAGCTTTTGTTTGTCCCTTCCTTAGTTGGAGAACCTTTTAATACACAAAACTCTACAAAATTATACAGCCCAATCAAAAATGCACAAAAAAACCTACTATAACCATGTGAAAAGTTTGATAATTATCATATCACAAATGGGGTTTTTTTTTAGGGCGACACTAATAACACAACATCAAAATGTGATTTTTATGACTAGAACATCTTGCAACTATTGTCTGAACATAGTCATGTAATCATATGTGGCCTTTAGTCACTACCATCTTAATGATTATATTCAAAATTATGATTACATAACTATACATATGACTATAATTAAAACTAAAAGTAGTTATGATTAAAAATATGACTACATCATTAATGTATTCATATTGAAAAATATTTGAATTTGAAATAATATAACTGAATTCAATTTAATTTGAAATGGACAAACAAATGTTTAAATAGTCTAATCTATTTTACCATAACCTAGATTGACCTACTTTAACACAATCTAATTTACTTTAGCTTAATTTCGCCTAAATAACATAGTTTAGTTTAATTTAGCCCAATGTAGCATAATTTAACATAATTTAATGTAATTTAAACTAATTTAGACTAATTAAATTAAATTAAATTATTTTTTATTTTAACATAGCAGAATATAAGTAATTTAATTTAGCCAATTTTAGCCAAATTTTAGATGGTTTTTTAAAAATAAAATAAACCAAATTGAAAAAAATTTAACCAAAATTAACCCAAGTTTTATCAAATTTAGCCTAAGTGGTCTAATTTAACCATGTTTTGCCATTTTTATCCAAGTTTAACCTAAGTAGCCATGTTTCATCAAGTTTAATCTTAATACCCTATTTTAGTCTAACTTATCCAAGTTTTGCTAAGTCTAGCCAAGTTTAATTTAAAAATAATCATGTTTAGCCAAATATAACCTCAATATCCTAGTTTAGCCTGATTTGTTCAAGTTTTGCCAAATCTAACCAATTTAAAATTAAGTAGCCATGTTTAACTAAGTTTAGCCAAGTTTTATTTCAATACCTTAATTTAGCCTAACTTATCCATGTTTAACCATGTTTAGCCAAATTTAGCGTCAATACCTTTGTTTAGCCAAATTTAGTTAAATTTTTCCAAGTATAACCAAATTTAACTTGAGTAACCATGTTTAGCCATGTTTAGCCACAATACCCTAATTTAGTTTAATTTATTCAAGTTTTTCCAAATCTAGTTTAACTTAAGTAGCCAAGTTTAACCAAGTGTAACCTAAATAACCATGTATAACCAAATTTATTTATGTTTTGCCAAATGTAGTTAAGTATTGCCAAGTTTTGCGAAGTTTAACCAAGTTTAACCTAAATAACCAAATTTTGCCAATTTTAGCTAAATTTAATTTAAATAACCATGTTTTGCCAAGTTTTAATAAATTAAACCTAACCATGTTTAAACAAGTTTTGCAAAGTTTAACCTAAATGGCTAAATATTGCCAAGTTTAACCTAAATAGGTAAATTTTGTCAAATTTTACCATTTAAAACCTAAGTAGCCAAGTTTTGCCAAGTTTAACTTAAGTAGCCATATTTAACAAAGCTTTGTCAAGTTTAATTTACATAGCTAGGTTTAGCTAAATTTTGCCAAGTCTAGCCAAATTTAACTTAAATAATCATGTTTTGCCATTTTGTTTCAATACTTTAGTTTAACCTAACTTATCTAAATGTACCAAGTTTATTTTCAATACCCTAATTTAGTTGAATTTATGTATGTTTTAACCAAGTTCTACCAAATGTAGTCATGTTTTGCCAAATTTTGCTTAAGTGTTCTAGTTTAGCTTAATTTTTACCAAATTTAATTAAATGTATTTTAAATTGTTTAATTTAACCTAATTAATATTATAATTTTGTCAAGTTTTGCTAAGTCTAACCAAGTTTATTCTAAACAATTGTATTTAACTTAATTTATGTTAGTTTAGTTAAGTTTAACCTACTTTAACTTAGTTTAAGTCTATGTTAGTTTATGGTAAGTAGGCCTACATTTAGGTTCTAGGAATGCATAAATTAGTCTAGGTTAACCTATGTTACCGAAGGCTAAGCTATTAGATATCCTAAATTAACCTAAACCAACCTAGGTCAACCTAAAATAAGCTAGGTTAACTTGAACTAAAAATATTATCATTTGAATATTAATGGTAACTAATAGTTATCATAAATAAATGATGTGATGCAATGGTGAAATTTTTTGTCCCCAAAGTGGAAATGGTGAGTTCAAATCCTCCCACTTGCAAACCCAAACATCTAAATACTTAAATGCCTAGATACCTTGGTGGCTTGCTTAAATGCTTTTGGTGGTTGGCCTAGTCTATGAAAATTTTCTAATGCCTAAGCTAGGTTGCCTATAGTAGGCTTAAGCTAGGCTTTTTGAGCTAGGTCTTCTAGTTTAAAAAGTTAACATGTGACAATATTTGATTCAAAAGAAATTTTATTTTTATTTTGTTTTTAAAAATATTGTGACACATGGTATTTTGTGAGGTTGCCATGTGTCTCGTTAGAACCAGGACTATGTTCTTTGTGATTATAGTCATGGCAAATCATAGTTATTGATGTGGTTATGACTAATGCAACTAGTGGCATTTACGACGTGGCCTTATGAATTAGCAATCATGTAATCATTTCTAATCATAGATAGCACATATGAATAGATTTTTGTAATTGTAAATGCCATGTTTTGGCGTTGTGTAAGTATGTGGTAATTCAAACTCTAACAAATAATTAATTCAAATGGAAGATGACTAGAAATATGAGGTGAACCATTTTTTAAAATTATATTTCAAATGTTTTTTAGTTGATTAATTCAAGTGAAAAACTAATGTAATTTAAACAAGAAATGGGTTCTATTATATTACATATACCATAATTATATTCGTTATTTCTTGAATTCAATCTTGAATTTCTTTTTTTAATAATATAGTATAACATTAACTTTGTGAAAATCAAGATATAAAGCCCAAACACTAAAAGTAAAACCTAAAATTAAATTCAACACATTTTGGAGGTGTACACTTTTGGCATATGTCATGAAAGTGCCCAAGTTGGGCCCCCATAGGTGCTTTCACCTTCTTTTTTGCTTTTTTTTCATACCACTTTCAATAATTTTCATATTCATGGTCTTTTGAGCTTTGTTGCATGTTTTCAAGCACTATCATTCCCTTTTTTTTTGGTGCCCCCATGCCCAATATACACAAACAAACTTGGTCCACACAACCAAGGTAGCCATTCATTCTTGAATGTACATTTAGCACATTGCAAAACCTAAAAGGAATGGTGAAAAAAATGTGTACACCTAATGTCGCAACCCCACTTTGGCCAAGTGTGGGGGTGAAGCCCAACACTTGGAAAAGTTGGAGGTTTGGAGCCCTCCGGGACTCCCAAATGTTTAGAGCTCGACAGCAAGGCCCAAAACACCTCGCATTGAAGTGTTCTTGGTGTTATTAGAAAGGTCTTGAAACGTAGATATCGAAAATGGCCTCGCATTGGCCATTCGGATATCTGCAGCCCAAGTTATGGGCAAAAGAAGGGTCGGGAGTCAAACTGGCAATTTGACTCCCGACCACTAAAAGTCGGGAATCGACCTTTTCCTGACGTCGCCTTGAAGAGTGCAACATGGCGTTGGAAAGCTCTAGACGAGAAATACAACTTTGATTCAGAACTCATCCCGATCCGAGCTCGGGGCTAGGAGTTATGGCAGTTCAAAGTTCTGGGAGTCCAGCCGGGACAGTTTCGAGACTCCATTTCGGGAGTCCCAACAAAATGTGCAATTTGGATGTAGCCTTGGCGGCAAGCTGCAAAGAATACTATAGGGAGTAAGGTGGTGGCTTACTCTCGAGTCTGGGCCGTGGTGAGTCTTGTGTGTCCAAGTGCCCGTGGCAAGTCCCAACACCCAAGGGTGTCCCGAATGCTAAACTAACCTCTTGGGGGTGGTTTTTGGATGCAGATTCACACGAGCTAAATTA
>Ga0116229_10004518_pt1 | contig 22792 bp, 27 predicted proteins | sample S1TSphgellanicum_3_FD_87313 | JGI IMG/M metagenome (GOLD analysis project Ga0116229, IMG submission 87313) | Host-associated microbial communities from peat moss isolated from Minnesota, USA - S1T2_Fc - Sphagnum magellanicum MG | ecosystem: Host-associated > Plants > Peat moss > Unclassified...
CAACGCCAAGGTGCGTCCAAAATCAGCCACCGAAGACGGAACCGGATCGTGCGCACGCAAATACGTCCGCAAATATGTCAGAGGACGCATCAATCCAGCCCGGTGTGAGAAATGCGGGCTAGGATGAAGGCGCAACCCCAGCGGCGACATTCCCCCACCCGTCGCTCCGCGCCACCCTCCCCACAAGGGGGAGGGAAAGGGAATGCGCTCAACTCAACATATTTAAGTATTCATCTGGTCGAAGAAGTCCGCATTCGTCTTCGATTGCTTGAGCTTCTCAAGCAGGAACTCCATGCCGTCAATAACGCCCATCGGCATCAGGACGCGGCGCAGCACCCACATCTTGGAGAGTTCGCCCTTCTCGACCAGCAATTCTTCCTTACGCGTGCCGGACTTGCTGATATCGAGCGATGGGAAGGTGCGTTTATCAGCGACCTTGCGATCGAGCACGATTTCGGAATTACCGGTGCCTTTGAATTCTTCGAAGATCACTTCATCCATGCGGGAGCCGGTATCGATCAGCGCCGTGGCGATAATCGTCAGCGAGCCGCCTTCCTCGATATTACGCGCGGCACCGAAGAAGCGCTTTGGCCGCTGCAATGCATTCGCATCGACGCCGCCGGTCAGTACCTTGCCAGAGCTTGGAACCACTGTGTTGTAGGCGCGCGCGAGACGCGTGATCGAGTCGAGCAGGATCACGACATCGCGCTTATGCTCGACGAGGCGCTTGGCCTTTTCGATGACCATTTCGGCGACCGAGACATGGCGGGATGCCGGTTCGTCGAAGGTCGAGCTGACCACCTCGCCGCGCACCGACCGCGCCATATCGGTCACTTCTTCCGGGCGCTCATCGATCAGCAGCACCAGCAGATAGACTTCCGGGTGATTGACCGCGATCGCATGCGCGATGTTTTGCAGCATGACCGTCTTGCCGGTTCTCGGCTGTGCCACGATCAGGGCGCGCTGGCCCTTACCCAGCGGGGCGATCAGGTCGATGACGCGTGTGGTCAGATCCTTACGCGTTGGATCCTGAATTTCGAGCTTCAGCTTTTCGTCGGGATAGAGCGGCGTCAGATTGTCGAAATTGATGCGATGACGAACCCGATCCGGTTCATCGAAATTGATCGAGTTCAGCTTCAGCAAGGCAAAATAGCGCTCGCCATCCTTGGGCGCGCGGATCTGACCTTCGACCGTGTCGCCGGTGCGCAGACCAAAGCGGCGCACCTGGCTGGGGCTGACATAGATGTCATCGGGACCCGGCAGATAATTGGCTTCCGGTGAGCGCAGGAAACCAAACCCATCGGTCAGGATTTCGAGCACACCGTCACCGAAAATAGCCACGTCATTTTCGGCCAGCGTCTTCAGGATCGCGAACATCATATCCTGCTTGCGCAAGGAGGATGCGTTCTCGATCTGCAATTCTTCCGCAAAAGCGAGCAGTTCCGCGGGGGTTTTACGCTTTAATTCCTGGAGATTCATGGATCGGAGTCGCGCTTCGAAAGGGGATAATTTGGGAAAGCCCGCCACACCAGCGATCACGATATAGGCCGGAACGGCCACCGGGTAGGACCCGGATACGCGTGTGCGTTACGGAAAGGAACACCGGCAAACCGGATGTCGTTCCTTTATGTCAGGAGCCGACACAAGTCAAATAGGAACGGTAAAGCGGCTGCGTCAAGCCCGACAATCTTAGAAAGGCTTGACCACCACCAGAATCACAATGACCACCATCAGAACGGTCGGTACCTCGTTGATCCAGCGATAGAATCGCTGCGTATGCAAATTACGATCCTGCTCAAACGCCTTCCGCCACCGGCCCAGCAGATGGGTAAAGATCAGCAACAAAAGGACCAGGGTCAATTTACCGTCGAGCCAGCCATGATGCCCGCCGACCACACCCGGTGTCGCGATGAGCAACGCGCCAAAGATCAAACTCGCGACCGTGGCCGGTAATATGATCCCGCGCAGCAAACGGCGCTCCATCACCTTGAAGGTTTCCGACAGGACGGAGCCGACCGGTGCGGCAGCGTGATAGACAAAGAGCCGCGGCATATAGAGCAGCCCGGCCATCCAGGCGATCACGCTGATGATATGCAGCGCTTTGATCCAGGGATAGAAATCACTGAGCGCCGCCATCATGACGCTGCCGTCTGAAATGCACATTGTGCGAAACCCGCCGGACAGAGCCGATCCGGCACGGATGAGCAGATCGGCGCGGCACCGGTTGCGGTGGATCGGATCATTCTTGCCAATCCCTCGATAAAGCTGGGCAAAGCATCGACGGTGGGAACACGGATATAGGCGGGCACCTTGGCTTCGTCGGCGAGATGCCGATATTCGATATCAAGCTCGACCAAGGTCTCCGAATGCTCCGAAACGAAAGCAATCGGCACGACAACGACCGGCACCTGATCCCGCCCGGCGCGCCGGATCTCATCATCCGTCGCCGGTCCCAGCCATTTCACCGGACCAACGCGGCTCTGATAGCAGATCTGACAATCGAGATTTGGCAGATTGAGCGCGTCACGCACCGCGGCCACGCTTTCCGTCACCTGATACTGATAGGGATCACCGGCAAGGACGATGCTTTCCGGCAGACCATGCGCCGAAAACAAGATGCGCGGCGATCCCAGCCCCGCCGGCAGCTGCGCCAAGCCCGCCCGGACCCGCGCAGCCACAGCCTCGGCAAACCCGCTTTCGCGCGGATAGCAACAGATCAGGCTGGTCGGAACCTGCAAGCCTGCCCGCCGTGCCGCCTCGTCCCATTCCTTGGCCGAGGAGGCCGTCGTTGTCGTCGAATATTGCGGATAGAGCGGCAGCAAGATGATGCGATCGGGCTGCCACGCCTTCACCTGTGCCACGCAATCAACCGCGCGCGGATGCCAGTAGCGCATGGCAATAAAGGTCTTGAAGGACGGTCCCAGCGCCGCCTCCAACGCATGCGCCTGGCTCTCCGTATTGGGCAGGATCGGCGATCTACCACCGATATTATTATAGATTTCGCGCGCGATCGGCGCCCGGCGGGTCGAAATCAGCTTTGCCACCAGCCACCGTAACGGGGTCGGCAAGCGGATGATCGCCGGATCATTGAAGAGATTGAACAGAAACGGACGCACCGCGTCGGGTCCGTCGGGTCCACCGAGGTTGAACAGAATGACTGCGGTCTTCATTATGCGCGCAACACCGCCGCCAATTGTTCGACATGGGCTACCGGAGTCTGCGGCACGACGCCGTGACCCAGATTGAAGATAAATCTAGGTCCGCCGAGCGCATCAACAATGTCCTTCACTGCATTTTCAAGCGCCGCGCCCCCTTCAACCAGAATGGCCGGGTCGAGATTGCCTTGCACGCCGACCACCGGCTTCAGCAGGTCGCGAATTTCATGGAGCGGCAGGCTGTTATCCACCGAAATCATATCGATCCCGGTCTGTTGCGCATAGGCCACGGCGCGGCGGCCGACGCCTCGCGGAAAGCCGATGATCGGTGCTTCGGGATAATGCTGCCTGACGCCTGCAACGATGCGTTTTGCCGGTTCGACCACCCAGCGGTCATAGGCCGCCCCGTCGAGCGCACTGGCCCAGCTATCGAACAGCTGCACGACCTCCGCTCCGGCCTCGATTTGATGGACGAGATGAATAATCACCGCGTCGGTAAGCCGATCGATCAGCAGCTGAAACCCGTCAGGATCACTCTCGGCCCATGATTTCACGGTTTTGAAGTCACGGCTGGAGCCGCCTTCGACCACGTAGGTCGCCAATGTCCATGGTGCTCCGGCAAAGCCGATCAGCGCCGTTTCAGGGGGTAATTGTGCTTTCACCAGAGCGAGTGCCGCATAGACGGGTGCCAAGCGTTCAAGGTCGAGCGTGTTCGACAGGGTTTGCAGCTCGGATACTGTCCGGATCGGCTCAAGCTTAGGGCCTTCTCCCTCCTGAAAACATAATTCCTGTCCGAGCGCGAACGGCACTACCAGGATGTCGGAGAATATGATGGCTGCGTCCATGCCGAAGCGGCGAATAGGCTGGAGTGTAACCTCTGCGGCAAGCGCCGGGTTGAAACACAGATCGAGAAAACCCCTGGCTTGGCTCCGCACCGCACGGTATTCCGGCAGATACCGTCCCGCTTGGCGCATCAGCCAGAATGGAACATGCGCTGTAGGCTCCCCGCGGATCGCTTGAAGGAACGGCTTCTCGGCACTGTTCATCGTTTCTACCAGAATCGATTCTTGAAGGTTTATGAGGTGGTAGAGGTAGTAGAGCTTGTGTGCAACGGGGATTACCGATGACCGTCCTTTTATCCACAAGCTGAGCATGGATCTGCATGACAATGGCGTGGCTGGGGATGATTATGCGGCAAAGCGTTCCGCGCAAGGTGATCTGGCGAGTCGTCGGCATATCGACCGATTGTGCATGACGAGGATAAAAGGCGGAAATACCGTTTGCTCCCCGGTGTGAGGCTGGACCGGGAGCTCAATCCACAGGGCTCAGAACAAAGCGCCAAAACACAGCATATCGGCTATGGTTCCAGGGCTTTGACTAAAAACCCCGACTTATCCCCACTTATCCACTGGTTCTCCACCGGAATATGGCAATCCGATGACCCCAACCCCCTTTCATCTCCATCTTGTCTCTGATTCTACAGGGGAAACGGTCCACGCGCTCGCGCGAGCCTGCCTTGCCCAGTTCGAGGATACTGAGGCGATCGAGCATATCTGGTCGATGGTCCGAACCCAGCTACAGATCGACCGCGTGATCGCCGGCATCGAGGCCAGCCCGGGGGTCGTGCTCTATACGCTGGTTAACGACAAGCTGCGCCAGCCACTGCAGGATTGCTGCCGTAAGCTTAATGTGCCGGCTATCCCGGTTCTGGATCCGGCGATTGGGGCTCTGGGCGCATATCTGGGCCGGCGCGCCCGCAATCTGCCTGGGCAGCAACATACGCTGAACCATGAATATTTTGAGCGCATCGACGCCATGACCTTTGCCATGACCCACGATGATGGTCAGGCGCCGTGGGGTCTCAATGACGCCGATGTGATTTTGGTGGGCGTATCACGCACCTCCAAGACACCGACCAGCATCTATCTCGCCAATCGCGGCGTAAAGGCGGCGAATGTCCCGTTCGTGCCGAACGTGCCGCTCCCGCCCGAACTCTTCACCGCGACACGGCCGCTGATCGTCGGTTTGGCCAATGACCCGGAACGGCTGATCGCGATCCGCCGCACGCGGATGAATGTCGTCCAGGCCACACCGACAAAGATGGATTATACCGACCTCGATGCGGTTCGTACCGAGGTCACCGCGGCGCGACGGCTCTATTATGAACATAAATGGCCGGTGATCGACATGACCCGCCGCTCGATCGAAGAAACCGCCGCAGCGATCATGAAGCTCTTGGCGGCACGGCGGCAGGAAGCGGATCCGACATGACCAGCGCGCCGAAACTGGCCGGCGTGATGGGCTGGCCGATCGGCCATTCGCGGTCGCCGATCCTGCATGGGACCTGGCTAAAACGCTATGAGATCGGCGGCCATTACGTACCGCTTTCGGTACAGCCGGATCGGCTGGAGGGGGCCCTACGAGCATTGAATTCGCTTGGTTTCGCAGGCGTAAACCTGACGATCCCGCATAAGGAGCGTGCCGCCGAATTGGTCGATAGGCTGACAGTCGATGCGGCGCGAACCGGTTCGGTCAACATGGTCACGGTGCTGCCTGACGGTACCCTCGAAGGCGCATCAACCGACGGCTATGGCTTCATCGAAAATCTGCGTCAGGCAATCCGCCAATGGCCGGTCCATGTCGAGCGACCGGTTTTAGTGATCGGCGCCGGCGGTGCGGCGAAGGCGATCGTCCCTGCCTTGCGGGATTGCGGTTATCGCTCGGTCCTGGTTGCGAACCGCACCGATGCACGTGCAAACTCGCTCGCCGACGCATTTGGCGTTGAGTCCGTCGGGTGGGAGACCCGGCATATCGCGCTCAATGACATAGGACTTCTGATCAACACGACGAGCCAGGGCATGGTTGGTCAAGCGCCGCTCGACCTCGATCTGACGCGATTGCCCACGGATGCGATCGTGACCGATATCGTCTACACGCCCTTGCTGACGCCGTTACTGGCGGCGGCGCGGGATCGCGGCAATGTGATCGTCGACGGGCTTGGCATGTTGCTGCATCAAGCACGGCCGGCCTTTGCCCGCTGGTTCGGGGTTGATCCGACGGTCGATCAGGCGTTGCGCGACGCCGTCTTGTCGGGATGAAGCGGATCGGCCTCACCGGCTCGATCGGCATGGGGAAGTCCACCGCCGCATCGATGCTGCGTACCATGGGGTTGCCGGTCTATGACGCCGATGCCACGGTTCATGGTCTGTTAGCACCGGGCGGGGCCGCAGTGAGCCCGGTCCTCGCGCTCTTCCCCGATGCCGGCTCGATTGACCAGGGGATCGATCGAAAGCGCCTCGGCGCTCGGGTGTTCGGCGATCCCGCCGCGTTGCGGCGGCTGGAAAGCGTGCTGCATCCGATGGTGCGCGCAGCGCAGCGCCGATTTATCGCCGCCTGCCGGCGGCGTCGCGCGCGGGCTGTGATCCTCGATATTCCGCTGCTGTTCGAGCGGCCATCGCAGGAGACGTTTGATGCCGTCATCCTCGTTACGGCGCCCGCCTTCCTCCAGCGGCAACGCGTGCTGCGTCGGCCGGGCATGACCCCGACCAAATTCGCTGATATTCTGGCGCGGCAAATGCCCGATGCGGAAAAACGGCGACGTACGCGCTATATTGCGACGACCGGTCTCGGTCGCCGCTCGACCCGCCGGCATTTGCAGCGATTTTTGCAGATGATCGCCCCGAAAGGACCTTAACCGATGGATGGGATAGAAGCGCGCGGTGCCGGGCGCCGCGTTGTCGTGCTCGATACGGAAACCACCGGTCTTGATCCCGCATCCGGCCATCGGGTGGTCGAGGTTGCGTGCATCGAGCTGATCAATCTGATGCCGAGCGGCAATGAGCTGCATTTCTATTGCAACCCGGAACGTGACATGCCGGAAGATGCGGCCGCCATTCACGGCCTGACCGAGCAGTTTCTGGCGCAGCACAAGCCGTTTCGGGACGAGGTCGCGCGGTTCACCGCCTTCATCGATCAGGCGGATGCGCTGGTCGCCCACAATGCCGAGTTCGATGTTCGCTTTCTGAATCACGAGCTCAAGCTATGCGGCCTCGCCCCGCTGGCCTGTGCGATCGAAGATACGCTGGCGATCGCCCGGCGCAAATTTCCCGGCGCCCCGGCCAGTCTGGATGCGCTCTGCCGCCGCTTCAGTATCGATCTTGCGGACCGGACCAAGCATGGCGCCTTGATCGATACCCGGCTGTTGGCGCGGGTGTATCTTGAGCTGATGGGCGGTCAGCAGCCGGGTTTGGCCCTCGCCATCGACCGGGCGACCGAGCGTCAGTCAGGCCTGATCAGCGCCCGTGTTACGCCCCGCCCACCCCGGCCGCATCAGGCGATGCTCGCAGGGCTAAAAGACGCCCTGTGGAGCACGGTTTAGAGAGGGGAGGCACGCTTTCCCTCCCCTTGATGGGGAGGGTGGCGCGAGAGCGACGGGTGGGGTGGTGCCGCGTCCGCCTTTGTGTCAGATCCAGTACGGCACCTAACTCCTAGCGGCAACATCCCCCACCCGTCGCTGGCGCGCCACCCTCCCCACAAGGGGGAGGGAGAGAAAAGCCCTTTAAGCGTTTGCGGCCGGCGGGACGGTTGCCAGACTTTGCGCCGCGGCGCTCCGGCGTTGGACTTCGGCGAAATCGATCGGGTTGATCAGGAGCGGCGGGAAGCCGCCATCGCGCGTTGCGCTCGCAATGATGTTGCGGATGAACGGGAAGGTCAGGCGCGGCGTTTCGACCAGCACCAGCGCACCGATCAGATCCTGCGGCGCATTGAGGATCGTGACCACGGCGGCATAATCCGCTTCGACGACGAAGGCAACCTGCTCGCCTTGACGGGCTTCCAGCTTGATGCTGGTCACGCTTTCGAAGGTGGTCGGGTTGAGTTGCCGGCCCCTGACCTCGACTTCGATCTTGACCTCGGGCTGCGGTCCCTGGGCCAGCAGACTTTCCGGCGCGCGCGGATTCTCAAAGCTGAGATCGCGAAGATACTGGGCGTTGATGGTCAGCGTCGGGCCGGCGGGCGCGGCCGCACCGTTCTGCCCGTTGGCGGTGGTCTCTGACATGAATGGCTCCGATGACGAAAAAACGCCGGTGGGCTAGCACGGAATCGAGGCGTGACACAACCCACCCCAGCTGGTTGGTCCCATCCTGTCACGATACCATCATAATGGCGGTTGCTGGGGCGGCAGCCGGACGGCGGATCCATCTACGGTATGGAACTCTGCCTCGATGACCGTTGCGGTGCCTGGATGAAGTCCTTCCGAGACGGTCCAACTGGTTCGCTTGCCCAACCACCGCAGTACAGCAAGCCGCACCGGCGGGATCAGCAAGATAAGACCGAGAGCGGTCGAGAAAAATCCCGGAATGACCAGTAGCACCGCGGATATAACCCGCCCGGCGCCGTCCAGCAGCTGCGCCAGCGCAGGGCGTCCCCCGGCGCTCGCCGCGCGAAGCCCCAAAAGCAGGCGGATTCCCTCCGCCCGCAGCAGGCTGATTCCAGCGATCGTGCTCAGCACCACAAACGCAAGCGTTCCGCCGATCCCGAGATATCCGCCGATCCAGACAAAACCGGCAATTTCGAGCAGCGGCAACAGCAGCAGCGCCAGCCTGATGGGCATGGCTTGTCCTTTCAGCAGCTTCAGCCTATGTGTCGTCGGTATCCTATCGCTGGAGATAGGCGTTCGACCGGGTTCATGCCATGGGCAGTCAGTTCATCACATTATTCTTTTTGCCCTTGTGGCAGCCTTCTTCTTGTTTCAGCTTTGGCGTGTCCTTGGCAAGCGCACCGGAACCGAGCGCCCGCCGGGCGTGCCGCCGGCACTGAATCGGATCTCAACGCCGAACAATGTGCTGCCGCTCCCGGTGCGCGCCGCGGCGCCGCGGCCGGTCGAGCCGCCGATCCCAACCGATCCGATCCAGGCCGGACTTGCCGCGATCGGTGCTGCCGATCCGGCATTCAATCCGGCGGGTTTTCTGACCGGTGCGCGCCATGCGTTCGAGCTTATGGTGAAGGCATTTGCCGACGGGGACACGGCAACTTTGCGGCCTTTGTCGAGCGACGATGTCTATGACGTGTTCGCCGCCGCGATCCGCGAGCGGCTGGCCGCGAAGGAAACCGTGGAAACCCGGATTCTTCAGGCGCAGGACCCGGTCATTATCGATGCAAGAATGGATGGCCGTACTGCCTTCATCACGCTAAAATTCGCCTCCAGCCAAATATCGGTCACACGGGCCCAGGATGGCAGTCTGGTCGATGGGGATCCTGACCACCCGCATGATCGAATAGACCTGTGGACATTCTCCCGCAATACGCGATCTTCCAATCCGAACTGGATCTTGGTGGGAACCGGCGCCCCGGCTTGACGCGACCGTTACGCCTCGTCCTGGCAGGGCTGAGCCTATTGCCGATGCTGGCCTGTCACTCAGTGAAAGCGCCTGACAAGCTGGTGCTGGAACCCGCCCGGTTCACGGACTTGCCGGGCTGGCGCAATGACGATTTGGCGATGGCGATTCCGGCCTTGTTAAAAAGCTGCGGCCGCATCACGCATATGGCGTCGGAACGGTCGCTGGGCCTTGGGATGCAGGCGGCTGATTGGCGCGAGAGTTGCGCCGCTGCCGAAACGCTGCCGGTCGCTGATACAACGGCGATACACGGGTTTTTTGAGCGGTATTTCGTGCCGTTTCGTGTGACGAATAACGGTGACCCGGTCGGTCTCTTCACGGGCTATTATGAGGCCGAGCTGCATGGCGCCCGCCACCCCGATGCGCGTTACCGAATCCCGCTCTATCGGCGGCCGCCCGATCTCATCGATCTTAATCTCGGCCTGTTCCGGTCGTCGCTGAAGGGCGAGCGGAGTGCGGGCTATATCGTGAATGGTCAATTGGTCCCCTATCCTGACCGCCATGCCATCGATCAGGGCGCGCTTGCCGGCAAGGGACTGGAACTCTTATGGGTCGATAACCCGATCGATGCGTTCTTTCTGGAAATTCAGGGCTCCGGCCGAGTGATCCTGGATGACGGCTCGATTGTCAGGGTCGGCTATGATGGCCAAAATGGTCAGCCTTATGTCGCGATCGGCAAGTTGCTCGTTGATCAAGGGGTGCCGCGGGAGCAGATCAATATGGCGTTCCTGCGCCAATGGCTCGCCGACCATGGCGCCGACGGCACTGCCCTGATGGAGCGCAATCCCAGCTTCGTGTTCTTTCGCGAACTTCAAGGCGATGGGCCGCTGGGCGCCGAAGGCGTAGCGCTGACGCCCGAGCGGAGCGCGGCGGTCGATCCGGCCTGGATCCCCTATGGCGTGCCGCTCTGGATCGCGTTGACCGATCCGGACTCGCCGGGCGGTCACCTGCAACGGCTGATGATATCGCAGGATACCGGCGGCGCGATCCGCGGGCCTGTGCGCGCCGATCTCTTCTTCGGCTATGGCTCCAATGCCGCCGCGCATGCCGGTGAGCTGAAAGGGAGTGGGTCGGACTGGATTCTGTTGCCGCTTGCCTCTGCGGCGCGGCGCGATTCAGCACAGTGACCGAGAAGAATCCAGGCCGCCGTGGCCGCGCGCTGTCGGCCGGCGAACGCGCGCTCTGGCGCCTTGCCATGCGCGATGCGTCGCCGCTTCCGGGCCGCGAATTACCGGCAGAGGTAAAACCGACGCCACAGACTGCGCCCCCAGAAGCTATTCTGCCGCCGGTCGCACCGCCCCCATCGCGGCCGTTGGCACCGATCCATTTGCCAGCTAGAACCTATGAGCGCGCGCCCGGTCTTGATCGACGGACCAGCGAGCGGCTGAAGCGCGGCCAACTGCCGATCGAAGCGCGGCTTGATCTTCATGGCATGACCCAGGATACCGCCCATGCCGCGCTCAATCGCTTTATTGCCGACGGTTCGCGGCGCGGGATCCGGGTTGTCCTGATCATTACCGGCAAGGGCGCCCGGCCGCGAACCGACCTCGATCCGCTTCGGGCGGAGCCGGGCATCGGGATTTTGAAGAGTGCGGTGCCGCGCTGGCTCAATGAATTGCCGAATCGGCCGCGTATTCTGGCGTTCACCGGCGCGCGGCCCGAACATGGCGGCGGGGGCGCGCTTTATGTGCTGTTGCGGCGGCAGCGTCCATGACCCCCTTCGGCGCCAAGATGCGTGCCCTTCGGGCGGCGCGCAAGCTGACCTTGAGCCGCATGGCCGCGGATCTCGGCATATCTGCCGCCTATTTATCTGCGCTGGAGCATGGCAAGCGGTCGCGTCCCTCGCCGGGTCTTGTCCGCCAGATTTGCGGCTATTTCGGGATCATCTGGGACGAGGCGGATGCGCTGCACCTTCTGGCGCAACGATCGCAGCCTCGCGTTATTATCGATACCGGTGGCTTATCGGTGCGTGCGACGGAACTGGCCAATCTGTTGGCTGAGAGGATCGCAGATCTCCCCGAAGACACGCTGGTTGCACTGATCAATTTACTCGACCCAAAGCGCAGCAATCCACGCTGTTAGGTTTCGTTAACCAACTTGTGCTATAGGCACCTTATCGCACAAAACCAAGGATCGGTCTTGTGAACCAATCGGACTTGCGGCAAGCGGATCTATCCCGCCTGACCCTGAAACAGATGAATGCTGCTCAGCGCGCCGAAATGAAACGCCGCCTCGAAAGCTTTATGCAGGCCTTTGCCGGCCGCAGCGCCACCACCCCGCCAGAGCCACCGAAAAAAGTGAAGAAATGGACGCCGGGGATGAAATCCTGATCGGTGCGTTTAGGCGAAACGGTAGAATTTAGAATCTTTCCCTCCCCTTTTATGGGGAGGGTGGCGCGCAGCGACGGGTGGGGTTCGTGCAGCCGCCGCCTTTGCTTCAGAACATTTCCGGCACTTCAGCCCGCGCGGCGACACTCCCCCACCCGTCGCTCCGCGCCACCCTCCCCACAAAGGGGGAGGGAAAGAAAAAACTGACTCTATTCGATCACGACCGCCGGATATTCGCCAGGAATTCCCGCATCTCGCGGGTGAGTGTCGCCGCTTGCGCTGTTAGATCCTGTGATGCACCCAGGACAGCGGCGGCACCGCTGCTGGTCTCGGCGGCGGCGCGGTTTGCGCTATCGATGCTGGACGACACGGCATGAGCATCGCTGCCGACCGCTTTGATCGAGACGGTAATATCCCGCGTGACAGTGGCTTGCTCTTCCATTGCCTGAGCGGTCTCGGCCGACGCCATATCGATGCTGGAGACGGTTTTCTGAATCTTGGTGATCGCCGATACGGTGCTGGCCGTCGTCGATTGGATTTCCTCAACCTGCTGTGCGATGTCGCGGGTCGCTTCTGCGGTCTGTGTGGCGAGATTTTTGACTTCGATCGCCACGACGGCGAAACCCTTGCCGGCATCGCCTGCACGTGCCGCCTCGATCGTGGCATTCAGCGCCAGAAGATTGGTCTGACGCGCAATTTTGTTGATCAGCTGCACGACGTCACCGATCCGCTGCGCCGCCTGGGCCAGCTCTTTCACCGTTTCGGCAGTGGTGGCGGTTTCCGTGGTCGCGTTACGGGCAATCATCGAGGATTCCGCCATCCGGCTGCCGAGCCGCTGGATCGAGCCGGTCATGGCATGAGCGACTTCGGTGACTTGATCGACCCGTTGCAGCATATTGTCAAAAGCAGCATTGACCGCCGAGCCTTCCCGGCTGGAAACTTCCGAGGCGTTGGTGAGAGAGCCGGCGGATGATTGCAACTCCCCGGCCGCTGCCGCAACGACGGCAACAATCTTGCCGACCGAATTTTCGAAATTGCCGGCCATCGTCAGCAACGCCTGACGGCGCGCTTCTTCAGCTTTATGGGCGGACTGTTCCTGCTCCGTCTGGAGGCTGATGACCCGGATCTGATTATCGCGGAACACATTCAGCGAGGCCACGATCGCGCCCAACTCATCACGCCGCGTCAAATCCTGAATGTTGATATCGTTATGCCCTTCAGCCAGTTCCTGTGTGGCGCCTGCGATTGCCCGAATAGATTTCACCGAGGCACGCGTTATCGCAAAGGCGACGCCGCTCGCGAGAATCGCACCGGCAATGGTCAGGCTGATAAAGAGCGAACGGGCGGTGCGCGCGCTATCCATCGATAACGCCGTTTCGGCCGCCACTTCGCTAGAGCGCTCCATCTGCAGCTTTTCCAGCGCTTCGGTCAGATGCTGGTAATTGCCGTCGAGCGGGATCAGGAACGACACGGCCGAGTTGAAATCAATCTCCAGCATTTGCGACACCCAATCGGTCGCACCCTGGTATTTCTGAAGCTCCGTGATGAGGTCTTCTATCTTGGGCTTTTCATTTTGGAGGGCGTGATGGTCAGCAAAATCGCGCAGATCCTTGGTTACCGCCGTTAGCCGCGCCGTCACCTTCGCCAGTTCCGCCGCCGTGTCCAGATTGGGTGTCTTGGCGGCGCTCAGCGCTAAAACGCGGTAAAGTCCACCGTTGATCGCCTCGAGTCCGGTCTGCGCAGAGGTCAGCAACCGCAGCCCGTCAAAATCATCGGTGACGATCTTGTCCAGGCTGGAGGCCTGCCGGCTCAAGCCCTGTATGCCAATTGATGCCAGGATCAGCATGATAATGATCCCCAGCACCGGCGAGAGACCGAATTTGACGGAAAAGGGCCAGTCGTTACTCCGAAACAACCACATCGCTTATGTCCTTGCACGGATCTAACCAACACGCCTCAAGGGCTCGAAGGATGTGAGGCTGCTGACGCCTCACATCCTCGCCATCCTAGAAATGCAGCGTCAGGCTGGCGATCGCACGCCGTTCGATCGGAATTCCCGCTGCTTCCTGGATCGATGAATTTACCAGCTGTTGGCCCGTGAGAGCGAGGGTCACATGCTCATTGAAATTATAGCCGACCCGTGCGTTCAGCGTGACGAAGTCACTGATTTTGAGCGGCGTGTAGACCAGCAATATGTCGTTATAATCGACATAGCTCGACTGCCATTTGCCCTGAATATCAGCTTCGACCTTGTCCCATGTGTAGCCGATGCCGAAATCAATCATGCTGGTCGGCGTGGCATGGTCGAAATCCCATGGCGTCGGCGCGAGGGTTCCGACGGTGAGGTAGTCTTTGGTCGAGACCAAAGAATAGGACAGATTCCAACGCAATCCCGACGGGTCGTATCCTTGAAGGCCGATTTCGCCGCCATAGCTGTGACTATGGCCAATATTCTGCGATTGGCTATATAGGGTGAAATTCGAGAAGCTGATCGGCAGGCTGAACCCGCTGCTGAGGATCGCCTGGGTGTTCTGATAATAGATCGCCGTGCGCAGCGTCGACTCAATCTCCGGAATTGACCGATCGTAATCGATCTCGACATTATTCGTGGTTGACGCGTTGAGATTGGGGCTGCCGCCGTAAAGGATCGGCAGAGGTGCCCCCAAATTGGCTCGATACTGCGCGCCGAATTCTATCAGGCTCGGTGCTTGGATCCCGCGTGCCAGCAACAGCCTGATCGTGTCAAGATCCGTCGGCTCGTACACCAGCCCGGAATTGAAACTGGGCTGAATGATCGTGGTATTGTCATAAAGCGCGTTGGTGTAAGCCGGCGGTGACGCGGGATCGAACGATCCGGTACGGCTCAGCGCCAGATAATCCAGGCGAACCGCGTTGGTGAGCGACAATTGCGGCGTCAGTTTCCAGTTCCACATCACACTGCCGGCATAATCGTCGTAACCGATCGACTGCGCCAGGAAGTCACCTTGGAGGCTGTTGCTGCGATATTCGAGTCCGACCCGGATCGTATTCTCGGTACCGACTTTGAACAGATCGCTCGCCTGGACGACATAGATGACGTTCTTGTCGGCGACCGACAGGATTTGCCCTTCCGTGTAGGAATCGTTCGCCTCGTTTCGGTAGGCGTCGATATTGAGCAAGCCCAAATTCGTGTCTGCGGCACCCCCGAATTTGAACGAGGTGGTGCGATAGCCGAGTGTATCGATCGAGTCACCCTGACCGAGCGGCCCGATATTGCGGGAATCGCTCGAGGTGAATTCGGCGGTCAGTTCCGTATTGGGGGTGGGCTTGTAGCGGCCATCAAGGCCGAAACTGCTCGAATAGGGCGTCTGATCATACGGTCCCTGCAACGGCGGCAGGCTGTTCGTGTTGAATTCCCGACCCTGATTGCCGCCGACCGACAGGCGCAGGCCGGTATTGTCGGTCGGGTGAATTGTCGCGATGGCGTCGCCGCCCAGCTGCGGCTGGGTACCACCGCGCAGCGTCGCCGCGTTGGTCGAGTCAAATAACGGATCATAGGTGATGATATTGATGACGCCACTGGCGGCATTGAAGCCGAAGAGCGCGGATGCCGGACCCTTCACCACCTCAATCTGGCGGATCTCGTCCAGCTGTACCGGTAGCGCCTGCCACGCCGTATAGCCGTAATCATCGAGATAGACCTGACGGCCATTGATCAGCACCAGGAGCCGGGGATTGAAACCCTGCGACGACCCTCGGATCGAGACGGTCTGGCTTTGGCTGGCCGATGTCCGCACGTCGATGCCGGAGACGAACTTCAATATATCCGGGATGGTTGTGGCACCCGAGCGGCGTATGTCGTCGGCGGTAATAATCTGCATATCTGCCGGCGCGTCGGAGGCTTTCTGCGGCGAACCCGTCGCCGATGTTGTCACCGGCTCGCCGAACAGCAGTTCGGACTGGCCATAATCGACGGCTTGGGCGAAAGCCGAGGGGGCGATAGCGACAGCGAGGATGGTCGCATAAAGGAGGCGATCACGGAGGAGTTTCATGATTTTTTTCCCGAATCTGTAAATAAAAGCCGGCTCAGATCTCTGTAATCATCATCTTGAAGGCCGCGGAAAAGCTGACACCACTGGCATCAGCCGCGGCCTTATTGACGGTAATCTGGACTTTCGGCTCCGACTGAATACTGAGCGCGCAATTCCCGGCCTGGGTTGCGGCAATATCTGCCGTAATACAGATTTCTTTTTTCGCTTTCGCGGCGGCACCGACCTTGGCACCATCCGCACCCAACCCGCCGGTCAGGAACAAAACATCGGAAGCTGTCGTGTCGAGCTTATCGATTGGCACCGGCACGGGAATGAAATTTACATTACCCACTTTCAGGCCGGCGCCGAGCAGCGCAACTAAATCCTGTTCTTCTTTATTAGATCCAGCATTTGCCGGATCATAGACAATACCAAATTTGACATCTCCAGTGACTGGTGTTGAGACGAAGCCCAATACGCGCCCTGCAATCTGCATGTCCTTTTGAGATGCTGCGGCGAGACTTGGACTCGATAGCGCTATTCCAGTAGTGAATACAATGATAGCAGCTGAAATTTTCAAGGTGCCCTCCCAGGTCGTTAAAAAATTCTTTCCGCGCGGTCGTTAGTTTATTAATAAGTTTTTTATCTTAAAAACACCTTAACAGCGGCTTTGTATTCGGCGCAGCCTATGAGGATGTAAGGCAGCCGGAGCTGCCAAACTCTTAGTATTATTAGTAATATATGAACATGAAACGATGCGCGCTTCTCAAGGATTTCATTGCGTGAATTGCACTTATAAAGCGCGGTGACGTTTACTGGTACGGCTGTACACTGGAAAGCTTACAGGATGAACCGCGACAGATCTGTATTGTGCGCCAAAGCAGCCACATGATGTTGAACATACTCACGATCAACGAAAATCTGCGCACCGGCCGGCATATCGGAAGCAGCGAAACTCGCCTCTTCCAGTAACCGTTCCATGACCGTGTGCAGACGCCGCGCGCCAATATTCTCCACTGATCGATTTACTTCTTCGGATAAGGATGCAATTTCATCGATCGCCGTCTCGTCGAACTGAAGCGTCACGCCCTCGGTCGCCAACAGAGCGATATATTGCTTGATCAGACTGGCTTCGGTCTCGGTCAGGATGCGCTTGAAATCATCCTTTACCAGCGCCTGGAGTTCGACCCGGATCGGCAGCCGCCCTTGCAATTCAGGCAGGAGATCGGCCGGCTTCGCGACATGAAAGGCGCCGGACGCGATGAATAAAATATGGTCGGTCTTAACGGGACCATGCTTGGTCGCGACCACCGTGCCTTCGATCAGCGGCAGCAGGTCGCGCTGCACGCCCTCGCGGCTGACATCGGCGCCGGATCGCTCGGAGCGGGCGCAGATCTTGTCGATCTCGTCGATGAACACGATGCCGTTCTGCTCGACCGCGTCGATCGCCTCACGTGTTACCAGCTCGGTATCCAGCAGCTTGTCGCTCTCTTCGGCGATCAGAACAGCGTAACTGTCCTTGACGGTCAGTTTCCGCGCCTTAGTGCGCCCGCCAAAGGCTTTGCCGAGCATATCGCCGAGATTGACCATGCCCATCTGGGCACCGGGCATCCCCGGTACCTCAAACGACGGGATCGTGTTGCTGGTATCGGCCACCTGAATCTCGATTTCGCGATCATCCAGCTGCCCGTCGCGCAACATCTTGCGGAATTTCGACCGCGTGTCGGCGCTAGCGCCACTGCCGACCAGCGCCTCGACGACCCGCTCCTCTGCGGCAAGTTCGGCCTTGGCCGATACTTCTTTCCTGAGCTTGTCGCGGGTCATGGTCAGCGCGATTTCGATAAGGTCGCGGATGATCTGCTCGACATCGCGCCCGACATAGCCGACTTCGGTGAATTTGGTCGCTTCGACCTTCAGGAACGGCGCTTGCGCCAGCTTCGCCAGACGCCGGGCGATCTCGGTCTTGCCGACGCCGGTCGGGCCGATCATCAGGATATTCTTGGGCAGCACCTCATCGCGCAACGCATCCGGCAGCTGCTGCCGCCGCCACCGATTGCGTAGCGCGATCGCGACCGCGCGCTTCGCGTCGTTCTGGCCGATGATGAACCGATCAAGTTCCGAGACGATTTCGCGGGGACTGAAGGCAGCGGCTTCGGATGGCATGGTCAGGGCAGGCTTTCCACAATGATTTTATCGTTCGTGTAAACACAAATACCGGCGGCAACGGCCATGCTCTTACGCACGATGGCTTCGGCATCGAGCCCCGGAACATCGATCAGCGCGCGCGCCGCGGACAGCGCATAGGCGCCGCCCGAGCCGATCCCGATAATGCCATCCTCCGGCTCCATGACATCGCCAGTGCCGGACAGGATCAGCGAGGCTTCCTTGTCGGCCACCGCCATCATGGCTTCGAGCCGCCGCAGATAGCGGTCGGTCCGCCAATCCTTGGCGAGCTCGACGCAGGCACGGGTCAATTGCCCGGCATGCTGCTCCAGCTTGGCTTCCAGCCGCTCGAACAGTGTAAAGGCATCGGCCGTGGCGCCGGCGAAGCCGGCCAGCACATGGCCGCCCGCCAGATGGCGCACCTTGCGCGCATTGGATTTGACGATGGTGGCACCCATCGTCACCTGGCCGTCGCCCGCCAGCACAACGCGCCCATCCTTGCGGACGCAGAGGATTGTCGTGCCGTGCCAAGCTGTTGATTGCGTGTCGGACATGCTGTTCTGCGATGCTGGGAATCGGGGATGGGACCTGCTGGATGTGGGGAAATCCCCGGCGCCGTCAAGCCTCGCATATCAGATCCCGACGCTGTCCATACTTTCGGAGCCGGCCTGTTCTTGCTAGAACCGGTTTTTACCCTCGCGATCAGGAGCATCTCGCCGTGCGGCAAGCGAGCGTCGAGCGCGTCACCAAGGAAACAAGGATCAAGGTTACGATCGCGCTGGACGGGACCGGGCGCAGCCATTGCGCGACCGGAATCGGGTTTCTCGACCATATGCTCGATCAGCTGGCGCGCCATTCGTTGATCGATCTTGAGGTCGTGGCCGAGGGCGATCTCCATATCGATTTCCATCACACGACAGAAGATTGCGGCATCACGATTGGTCAGGCCTTGGCCAAAGCACTCGGCGACCGGCGCGGCATCCAGCGCTATGGCCATGTGCTGCTGCCGATGGACGAAGCCTTGACCCGCGTCGCGATCGATATGTCGAACCGGCCCTATCTCATCTGGAAGGTCGGATTTAGCCGGCCCAAAATCGGCGAGTTCGATACCGAGCTGTTCAAAGAGTTCTTTCAGGCGTTGGCGCAGGCCGGCGGGCTGACGCTGCATATCGAAAATCTCTATGGTGAAAATAATCACCATATCGCCGAGACCTGCTTCAAGGCGGTCGCGCGTGCGCTGCGTCAGGCGATCGAGCTCGATCCGCGTCAGGCGGGGGCCATTCCGTCGACCAAGGGCGCGTTGTAAGCGCCCGTGATGCAACGCTGTGTGATCATCGATTACGGTTCGGGCAATCTCCGCTCCGCCGCCAAAGCCTTCGAACGCAGCGCGCGTGAGGCCGAACTCGATATCGCGATCGAGGTAACCGGTGCGCCGCGGCAGATCGCAGAAGCCGACCGTCTCGTGCTGCCGGGCGTCGGCGCGTTTGCCGATTGCCGGCGCGGTCTGGATGCGGTGCCCGGTCTGGTCGAAACGCTGGCGCGCCGCGTGCTCGATGATGCGGTGCCGTTTCTCGGTATCTGTGTCGGGATGCAGCTGATGGCCGATCGCGGGCTGGAATATGAGGTCACGCCGGGGCTCGGCTGGATCGGCGGGGATGTCGTCGCGATCGAGGGCGATGCCGCGCTGCGCGTGCCACATATGGGCTGGAATGAGCTGGAGTTCGCCGAGCCTCATCCGCTCTTGGCCGGTATCCCGGCTGGTTCGCATGCCTATTTCGTCCATAGCTACCGGTTCGCCGCGACCGATCCCTCTCATGTGCGGGCCACGGTCGAATATGGTGGTTCGATTGCCGCGCTGATCGGTCGGGATAATCTGGCCGGCACGCAGTTTCACCCTGAGAAAAGTCAGGCGGCCGGCCTAACGCTGCTTCGTAATTTCCTGACGTGGCGACCATGACCGAAAACCGGGTTACGGCATCCGTCCAGCGCATGGCCGAATTCGTCGGGACTGAACTGGATGAGCTGTGCGAGGTCACCGAACAGGCGATCGAGGCGGGCGGCGGCTTCGGCTGGCTGCGGCCGCCGCGGCGGCATTTGCTGGAATCCTATTGGAAGGGCGTGCTGCTGGTGCCGGATCGGCATTTATTGGTCGCCCGGCTTGAGGGCAGCATCGCGGCCTCGGCGCAGCTGATCCGGCCGCCGCGCAATAACGAGGCACAGGCGCATCAGGCGCAATTGACCAGCTGTTTCGTCGCCCCTTGGGCGCGCGGTCACGGGCTTGGCCGGATGGTGGTGCGCGAGGCGGAAGTGGCAGCCCGCGACATTGGCGCTAGCGTGATCAATCTCGATCTGCGCGAATCGCAGAAAGCGGCGATTGGACTGTTCGAAAGCGAAGGCTATGTCCGCTGGGGCCGTCACCCGCTCTATGCTGTCGTCCGCGGTGAAATCGTCGCCGGCCTGTTCTATTCGAAAAACCTCGTTGAGTTAGCATGATCCTTTATCCGGCCATCGATCTGAAAGACGGGAATTGCGTGCGGCTGGTGCGCGGCGACATGGCGGCGGCGACCGTGTTCTCGGCCGAGCCCGCGGAACAAGCCAAAGCCTTCGAAGCGGCCGGCTTTCAATGGCTGCATCTTGTCGATCTCAATGGCGCCTTCCAAGGCCATCCGGTCAATGGCGATGCGGTGGGGGCCATTCTGGATGCGGTGCAAATCCCGGTTCAGCTGGGTGGCGGGATCCGCGATCTGGGGACGATCGAGCTGTGGCTGGAGCGCGGTGTTCGGCGTGTGATCCTCGGGACCGCCGCGCTGAAAGATCCGGGCCTGGTGCGCACCGCCTGCGCCCGCTGGCCGGACCGCATCGTCGTCGGGATCGATTCCCGTGACGGCATGGTGGCGGTCGAGGGCTGGGCGCAGACCTCGACGGTGCGGGCGCTGGATTTGGCACTCCGGTTTGAAGATGTCGGCGTCGCCGCGATCGTCTATACCGATATTGAGCGCGATGGCGCGCTGGGCGGCGTCAATGTCGGCGCCACGGCGGATCTTGCCTTCGCGCTCACGACCCCGGTGATCGCATCCGGCGGCGTCGCTTCGATCGCGGATCTCCAGGCGCTGAAAGCGGTCGAGCATACCGGGATCGAAGGTGTCATCTGTGGCCGCGCGCTTTATGACGGGCGGCTCGATCCGGTCAAGGCGCGCGCGCTGCTTGATGCGAAGCCCGGTGCCTGATGCTGAAAAGCCGGATCATTCCCTGTCTCGACGTCAAGGACGGCCGCGTCGTTAAGGGTGTTAATTTCGTCGATCTGCAAGATGCCGGCGATCCGGTCGAGCAGGCCCGGCTCTATGATGCCGCCGGTGCCGACGAGCTGTGCTTTCTCGATATCGCTGCGTCAGCCGAAGATCGCGACACGCTCTATGACGTGGTGCGCCGGACCGCCGAGCAATGTTTCATGCCGCTGACGGTCGGTGGCGGGGTGCGCAGACTTGAGGATATTCGCCGGCTGCTGCTTGCGGGCGCCGACAAGGTATCGATCAATACCGCGGCGGTCACCAACCCGGAGCTGGTGCGCGCGGCGGCGCAGAAATTCGGTGCGCAATGTATCGTGGTCGCGATCGATGCCAAATCGGTCGGGCCGGGGCGGTGGGATGTGTTCACCCATGGCGGTCGCAATGGCACCGGGCTCGATGCAATCGATTGGGCGCGCCATATGGCCGAACTCGGCGCGGGCGAGATCCTGCTGACCTCAATGGATCGGGATGGCACCAAATCCGGCTTTGATCTCGCGTTGACGCGCAGGGTTGCCGACGCGGTTCGCGTTCCGGTGATCGCGTCCGGCGGGGTTGGGTCGCTCGACGATCTGGTCGCCGGCATCCGCGACGGCCATGCCAGCGCGGTGCTGGCCGCCTCGATTTTCCATTTCGGTCAGCACACGATCCGCGAAGCGAAGCAACGCTTCCTGGATTCCGGCATTCCGGTGCGGCTATGAGCGATCCGATCGGGCGGCTTTACGCCAAAATCCTGGCGTCGCGGGATCTGCCGCCCGACCAATCTTACACGGCGAGCCTGTTTCAGCGCGGCCGACCGCGTATTGCCCAGAAGCTGGGTGAAGAGGCGGTCGAAGCGGTCATTGCGCTGATGCGCGACGATAGGCCGGGCCTGGTCGGCGAAAGCGCTGACCTCTTATATCATCTGTTGGTCGCCTGGGCCGAGGTCGGGATCACGCCCGAACAGGTCTGGGCCGAACTCGCCCGGCGCGAAGGCACCAGCGGACTTGCGGAAAAGGCGGCACGGCCGCGTTCCTGATGGGGGATTGGTTACATGGGCTATGACACGAACAACATTTTCGCCCGGATTCTGCGCGGCGAGATCCCGTGCAAGAAGATCTATGAAGATGCCCATGTGCTGGCGTTTCACGACATTAATCCACAGGCGCCGACCCATGTGCTGGTCATCCCCAAGGGCGCCTATGTGTCCTTCGACGATTTCTCGGCCAATGCGCCGGACGCCGAAATCGCCGCCTTCGTGCGCGCCGCCGGGCAGATCGCCCGTGATCTTGGTGTGGCGGAAAGCGGCTATCGGATCCTCGCCAACCATGGCGTCGATGCCCATCAGGAAGTGCCGCATTTTCATGTGCATATCTTCGGTGGCCGCAAGCTCGGACGGTTGATCGACCCGGCTCATTAAAGCGAATCACTTTCCCTCCCCCTTGTGGGGAGGGTGGCGCGTCAGCGACGGGTGGGGGA
>Ga0116229_10004521_pt1 | contig 22784 bp, 17 predicted proteins | sample S1TSphgellanicum_3_FD_87313 | JGI IMG/M metagenome (GOLD analysis project Ga0116229, IMG submission 87313) | Host-associated microbial communities from peat moss isolated from Minnesota, USA - S1T2_Fc - Sphagnum magellanicum MG | ecosystem: Host-associated > Plants > Peat moss > Unclassified...
CACAGTCGGCGTGTGTGTGAATTGAAATAGTTAGTCAATATATTCTTGCGTTTTGTGTTGGGGGGGGGGGGGGGGGGCACAAATGAAAGAATCCATTGCAAAGAGAAGAGAAACATATTGTGTATAGTGTATTTGTGTTTGCAGAGAGTGGGTGGTCCCTTAAGCTTTGTAGTACTGAAATTTAATCTGTACTTTTGCACAGATAGATTTCCATATTCAAAAGATCTGGCTGCTCATGGTAGAATAGCTGTGGCCGGTTGGGTACACAGGTTCCAACCTGCTTGTAGACAGTGGCAAATTTGTATACCTATGTTCGTTGATTTTAATGGCAAGAACTATTAGAGTCTACCACCTGCTTCGTGTTGGACAAGAAAGGAACGGTAAATGCAAATGCAAAAAAAATACTGCATGCAATTTGCTCTTCATATTTGGGAAAGAGTGCACAGAAGGTTCTTCCCTTCTTCTGCAGTGGCAAGGACCTCTGAAAATATTTCTTGCTCATCTACCAAGTCCTTTTGGGTACTACCTTCTCCTGGATCTCCAATAAGCTATTCAAAACTATAACCCTAATTTGGTCAACCCCATTAAAATGACATAATCGGAAAACAATTAATTCTATATCAACATTTGGTGAGCTAGGATTCCTTTAATTTTTTTGGGTGAGAATTTAATAACTGAAATTTCAAATATATTGGAATGGGGTTTCAAAAGGCTCAATGCAAATTTACTTAATATTAAGATTCAGGTTTAATTTGAAATGATGTGAAGTCATCTGTTTTGTCCAATTGTAGCCTGGACATATGTCATAACAATGAAATGATCCCTTGTAACTTTCCTTTCATTAACAAAAGAGAAATCAGTTGTATAACCTTAAAGAATCATAAGTGGGATGAAAGCGTACTAAGGTGTAACACTTTTAGACACATGGAAAAGTTCATAATTGCATAAATAAACATTGAGAAAGTAATATGAAAGCATGATATCTTGAATCACACAAGTCATTTTACAAGTTATCATTAAAAATTTATTATATAAAAAAATTCAACTCTAGTTTATTTTATGGAGAACTTAAATTTGAAATATGAACTTTTAAACTATTATTTTCATTAAATAAAAAACTTAATAATAAAAATCATAATTCAAAATACATAGAAAATTTTAATGATCAAAATCCTTCCAATTTTTTTTATTGATATTAATGTTATCACATTATTTTACCATTGAATCCTTTACTCATCATATTATATATATATATATATATATATATGCATGGAGTCGATATTTATTGATTATGGATTGTTATAAGTTTTTGGGCACTCCTTTGAAAGTCCATTATGTCATAACTATTCCAAACTATCCATGAAATTCATACAATATGATTATATTATATATAACATTGTAATGTTAAGCCATTTTTCATTTTAATTGATTATATTTAATCACATGGCCATTTACAATTTTTAAAATCTTGCAAAAAATGTTTTGTGACAACATTTTATGGACAATGTAATGTGCTTTCACTTGTGAATTACATTTACACATTATACATTTTGAAAATCAACAAATCCTTGATACGATGGCAAGTCCATCACCTCTGATCATCATCAGTTTATATTTTCTGTAATTTGTTTGTTTTGTTTCGTTGCCTTGAAATTGCCCAAACCATTGGTGCTTTTTATTGTGCTCTTAGTACTTTTGGAAAGCCCTCTATGGAAACGGGTGCAATGAAGTGATTTCCTATTACAATGTAAGGGTTATTGAAATTTGAATAGTTTTGTCATTGAGAATTCAAGAAAATTTAAATTAAAGAATTAAAAACTTAGCATGCTCTTAATATTGTTCAAAAGCCTTTGATGCATAAGGTGGCATGGAAGTAATTTCATAATTTTTAGACCTAAGGTCTAAGAGATTTTGAATTTTGAATAATGTCTATCATTTGGAACTCAATATAAATAAAATAAAATAAAAGTATAATGAAAATTGATTTTCAAAATTTAGATTTAAAAAGATGCACCATTTTCTTTCTCAAATTTCATTCAATATTACAATATATGACATTCAAACTTGCATATGCCAAGAGGCTCATGGATGAAATTACATGAAAAATGTGAATATGGAATTGGCCTAGCCTTCAAACTTAGGTTTCCTTAAAATCCATCTAGATCTAGAATATGGTCAAAGTTGGACCTTAGACATTTGGATCAAGAATTGATAGGGATGAACATCTAAGATGGACGTGACCTAAACAAATCAAATAACTAATGTGAAAAATTTTAATCAAACATAAACATAACTAAGTTGAATTCAATTAAATATTTATTAAAATAAAGGTAGTCTATTTAAATAAATTTATTAAATATTTAAACCAACATCACACTAGAATAAACATAACTTAGACAAAATGAATAGATGAAAAATTCAATCACACCCCCTTTGAGGCCATTGAGGGGCCCCCACAGCCTCAAAGGTGTTGGCTCCCATTATTCACATCCTCCTGAAACTATGGATTTCATCCATACAACAGGCCGCTAAAGTTGATATATCCAAAACAAGTTCATTCTTTTCATGCCTTGTGATCTAATTAAGAGCTCTGATTCATCAAACCCTATTGGTAATTTGGGAAATCGTTTTCCCTATGGGGGAAAAAAAAATCCATCTACAAGCAACGCAAAAAGATATTGGAACTACTTAAAGTCCTAGAAAACAATGTTGTCAAAGGAGGAGGAACTAAGAGGAGAAAGATGGGTGGACACACAAAACTCTGTATTAAGTGCAAGCCTGCCTCCCAAGACACCCAGATGTGTGTGTCTGCTGTACAAACAAACCAGGTGGGACCACATGATTCCCAGCCCATTTCCACGCACCACCATGGTAGACACGAGAGACCATGGTGGTGCCAATGAGAAGTCTTGCCTCTTTGACCCAACTAGTGTCCAGTTATGAGCAAATAATAATAAATTTTTAGTGCACAATGCAAAATAATGTGTGGAGGTCACACATTCCTACACTAAAATTTTAAAACTTTAGATAATTAGATAGAATGTGTGTAAATGGTTTTAAACAAATAGTAGATATGTACTTTGATAAAAATGTCCGTAAATGATTGTGTGAAGCAATGAGGACATCAAAAGCCTAGTGGTAATAATGAGGACCTTAAATAGCAATTTTTTTCCATGGGAAACTTTCATCATTTGGACACCCCCCCCAAAACCAAAAATAGATTTACAAATTCTAAAAAATTGCCATCACACATTGCTCAAGCAAGTAGCCAAGGTACAAAAAGATTTTAATAGATTTCTACTTTAACAAGTGGTCTGCAGCCAAACATGGCTAAATCTCTTTGTGGATGATCACAAGTGTGGCAACATCGCAAAATTGAAATAAAAAAACTCCAAATCCCTACTACTATATATGTAAACATATATTTAATTTAAAATTTATTTAAATTTTTTAAAAAATGTATATATTTATTTTAGTGCACTACGCAAACCAGGAAAGAACAACAAAAAAAGGAAAGTTAGTGCAAAAGCAGGCAGCTACTGGAGACGGCGTATAAATACGGAGAGACAAAGGGGTGGGTGGAGAGCAGCGAAAATAAAGGGCCAATGAAAAGGGACCTGCAGCAGTCGCCGTCGACCAGACCGCGCTCCCTTGGAAGTTAGAAATTAATCCGTGTCGACTTTTCTCGATCCGTTGGTCCCTTGGACCCGCGAACCACCTTCTTTCCACCTCACCCCGATTTTTTTTTTGGCGGGGTGGGGAGGTGTTTTAGGGTGGGGGTTTCTGTTCCGTCGAACTTTGCTTCTTTTTTTATTTGGGCTTCGCTCATCGATCTCATCACTCGGATCGCTCGCTCTTTCTGTCTCCCCCGAAGACCACAATTCCGTGGGAAGACCGGCACACACACACTCTCTCTGTCTCTGGCTCTCTCTCTCTGCTATCTATAACACCTCCATCGCGACTCTGGGCCTTTGAATGCTTTACACTACTACTTATAGCAGCTTTCTTTTTTGTATCTCTAGGTGCACCGAAAACACACCAAAGCTTATAATCACAGAGGTCGACAACTCGACAGCGTCTTTGAAGCCAGCAATATTGATGTTGTTACAGTGTAGAAGGCGTTTGCTGAAGTTCATGATATGCCGATTCCCTTGCGAGTGAATCGTGTTTGGTTTGGAGTAGTTGATCATAGCCGGATCCGAGCACCAAGGTTATCATCGGTGGTTGCTAGAGATGAGCAGCAGCAGCTCCGACAACGCTCTTGTGGGATTCATGTGTTTCTATTACTACCTGCACTAGTGTTGTTTCTCTTAATCAGGTAAATATAAGTTTTAGCTACTGCGGCCAGTTTGGATTGTGGCTAGCTACTGAGAAGCAGCAGCGCAGTTGGGAGGGAAGGAGGAGGAGGAGGCGGCGGCGGACGACTCTGAGCTCGGTGGCAGTACCGTGATCTGCGACTAGAGATTGTTTGAGGCCTTGACCGAAGACGTCGACAAGTTGCAAGATTGATGTTGTTACCGCGTCCAGGTGTACAATATCTGCTCTTGATGTTTGAGGAGTCATGATTACTCGGGTGTGGTTCAAATCATCTTTGAGGATCGTCGTGCTTTTGATTTGCGAATGAAAGCGGCGGATGTTATCGGCAAGGCGAGGAGTACGGAAGACGCCTTCTTTTTTTCGGTTTTTTCTCTCGTTGAAGAGTTTGGGAGACGCAACCTGCAGATCGCAGATTTTATGTCTGACTGGGTTGAGTTACAGAACTGCATCCGGGGTGGGTTCTAGCTCTCTCTAACTCGACACGGATAGCTAACTTTCTGAATGCTTGACGCAAGAAGCGCCAAGGCTAAGAAACGTCGGATCGACCCGATCTGCAAGCAACTGCGGTCAGTATTCTGGAAGCCGCGCACAGTACTAGCAACGACGGAGGATTAATCTGTGAGAGAAGATATATAGGGTTGTGCGGAAGAGGGCGATCAGTAGACGTTGAAGAAGGAAGGAAAGAAGGCAGAAAGGAAGGGGTGCAATGACTTGGAGGCGGAGCCATGAACAGAGCGCGTCAGTCGCAGTGCCACGATCTCTCAGCTCCATACCTCATGCACATCCAGTACCACCCTTATGTCACGAATGGTGGAGTAGACACCTCGCAGCACTTCAGCCTCATGATGTAAGTAGTGTGGGATGGCCCACCGTTGCAGCTGCCATCCCTTTCACTGACATGAGCTTGCGACCCGGCGGCACGACCGCAGCTGCAGCAAGCAGCTCCAATTCTCAGATATCCACCGGACAGGATTCGCCGAGGAGTACCTCGACTGTCAGCAGGGTGCGTGTACACCACAAGCCCATAATGGATCTTATGATCTGCAAATAGATCTTCTCTAGAAGTCTAGACTGATGGGTGGTCCTCATCATCATGGGCAATTGCTTTAAGTGCTTCAGATCATGCTTCTAGCATCGTCATCGTGAGTCGTTAGGACTAATTTTGCCACAATTTTCAATTCTAATTTGGAGAACATGCTTTACTTGCGTGGTTATGTTGAACAGTTCCATCCTTTGGAGCAGCCGCAGCATTGCAGTTCCTTACAACAACATTCGAATCAACATTTCTTAGAACAAGCGCCGAAGCTGTATCAGCGCCAACGATCGTGCAGTGTATCGGAAGCTGCCGGACCATCTCCTCCTCATCATCTCCGACGGGCGCTGCCTTTCTTGAGCCTCAGTCCTCCAACTGCAGATGATCAAGTACCCGATGAAAAAGAAGAAGAAGAAGAAGATCGGCAGCAGCTGGAAAAATCGTATCCGGGCCGAACTGCGGCCGCCGTGCAGCAGCTATCGGCCCCTGCAGAATCTAATGCTGCATGTCAGGAATATTCTGACGACAATGATGTTACAGTGGCACTTCACATCGGACCTCCTAGTTCCTCTACTCATGATGCAGCTTGCATGGAAGCAGCAGGGGCCAAAAGGTACGACGGAACCTCCGGTCTCGGTGGCTACGAGCTGGCCCTCCCAGCTCCTGATGCGGAATCCACAAAGGGTTCTCATCATCACATCGCTGAGAGGGTGGGGCGGCTGCTACTTGAAGGACAGTATTGGATTCCCACCTCCGCCCAAATTCTGGTCGGACCTACGCAGTTCTCCTGTCATGTTTGCAGCAAGACCTTCAACCGTTACAATAATCTGCAGGTTCGTATTCAATCAAGGCTCGTTGTTCGATCCTGGTTGCTTTTAAGATCAGTGCGATACCCTCACATTGGCGGTCTATGACAATTGACGTTAGTTTGATTTGATAGATCAGTCTGGCTGAAGCTTGTTAGTGGATGCCTGACTTGCAGATGCACATGTGGGGCCATGGATCGCAGTACAGAAAAGGACCTGAATCGCTGCGAGGCACACAACCTACAGCAATGCTTCGCCTTCCCTGCTACTGTTGTGCGCAAGGATGCCGCAACAATATCGAACACCCTCGGTCCAAACCACTGAAGGACTTCCGCACCCTGCAAACACATTACAAGCGGAAGCACGGAATCAAGCCATTCATGTGTAGAAAATGTTGTAAGACATTTGCTGTTAGAGGTGACTGGCGGACCCACGAGAAGAACTGCGGAAAGTTGTGGTACTGCACTTGTGGTTCCGACTTCAAGCACAAACGCTCTCTTAAAGATCACATTAGAGCTTTCGGCAATGGCCATGCTGCACATGGCGGTGGTGACTCCTGTGAGGACGAAGACGACCCTAGTGTCATGTCAGAAGATGATGCCGATCCTGATATCTCAGGATAGATAGCAATTTTTTATCCTCCAGGCTCCAACTATGCAGCAGCAGCTACTTTTCCTGTAAGACATTCATGCAGCATCCCTCTTCAACAGTTAACCCAAAAGCTGAAGGATCATTGCACCTACCTCTTTCCAACAACATCCATTCCATAGTTGCTACATATGATTAGCATGCAAACCACCACCTTCTTCCACTGCAGCTGCTGTAACAGATTGATCAGCTGCAGCAGCTTGAATAGTAGTAATATCACATGAGGTCCCACCCGTGACATATGTGATGATCACAGGTGCAGGGTACAATACCTTACAGTCCACTCCAAATTGACCTCATATCATTCTGCAGTTAATCTCAGTCTGCAGCAGCTGCTTCCCCTTCCCATGTACCGGTGCTTCATCTTAGCAGTGTGAGATTTTGTGCTAGCTAGGGCCTGCCAGCTTTGATGAGCTCATCAGCTGGACTAGAGAGAAAGCATCTGGTCATCCATGGTGCACCTAGTATATAATTCAAAACTCGGAGGCCTATATGCCGGGAATTACTCCAATTATCACCAACAGCTTAATGTGGTCAACTGTGGAAAAACTTGCACCTTAATTTCTGCAGAAGTCTTGGTATAAATTACCAACTGTAGCTGGGAGCACAGTTACGATTATGTGAGGTGACCCATTCTGCATGACAGCTGCATGAACTCTGCCAACTGTTGCCAATGCTCGAATTCTCACATATACATTCAGCAGTTCCAACTACAGCTGTACCATGTGTAGTTTCCACCATGAAGTAACAGCGAAGTATCATGGATTAAAGTTGTATGCATCATATGTGTGATTTGAAACTGTTGAAGGTTGGCAAAGGAAAAGTGTAGCTGTTGATCAGGACAGTGCTAGAAGCTACTATATCATTCCTTGGCTGGCTTTCAGCACTGTATTCATAATTAATGTTCGTATATGGTGAGTTGAATTTTATTGCTGCATACAAGATAGTAGTCAGCCAGAATTCTGCAGAGCCTCCGGCACAATATTCTCAGAGCTCTGTATCAATAACTTGTTTAATGGTTACAGTGTTCTCTTTGAAGCAGTGGAATCTTCAGAGTGACAATCTTCATGCAGACTACTACAGTTTCAGATCAGAATCAGATTCTGTTTCTTATGTGCTGTTGTTCCATCAGGTAAGTTCACTGTGTACACCCTGCAATGCAGTCACAAGTGATATATTGATGTATTATATTCAGGATATTTCCAGTTTGTTTTTAAAGCATTAACATTAAAAGTTGATGGGAGTTTGAGTTGACTGCCCTGTGTGTTGTTGCAATTCCTTTGATTTTGGACACTAAGTGTGCCTTTCCATATTGATGAATTGGTTTGGTCTTGCTAATTCTTTGTAATCCTCAAATACCAGAAATCGTTAGTCACCATTCCAATTCTGGAAGTGGAAAAGAGTGCTTGTCCGGATGAGATATTGCAAACTAATCCAAAACTGCTTTGCTCTCTTTTGATGTCAGATATTAGGTTTGCAATCTGTGGAATGACCCTCCCTGTACAATCCATTTGAAAGAAGACCTCCTTCCTCCCTCAAAGCTCATCTACACCTTATGTGTTCTATAACAAGCATTTGGTACACCAACTCAGCACTGTGGCATTACATCATTAACAACTCAATCAGAAGTCAAGCATTAACCAAACAAGCAATTACATATGATTGTATGTCTTCCTATGAATATCAGCTTGTTAGGATAGTCACCTATCAACTGGCTTGCAATCTCATAAATGTTTCTGCATCTACATCTGTTCCACCCCTTGGATCTATATGCAAACCTCAATCAATTGAACTAAAAACAGACAGAGAGAAAGAAGCATTATGGAGAAGATGTGCAGAGAGAAACACAACAGAGAAGATAGATGCAAAGCATGGGAGACAAAACTGCGAGTGAAAGATGGATGCCAATTTGTGTTCTAGAAACAATTCATCCAAATCTCCCCACTGATAAGAACTTCACATTCGCAATATTTGGAACTCTTGCAATTGCTAGTTGAAGCAAAGCTAAAGAGAAATAATGCCTAGCTAATTGTAGAGCTGTTGGAATTTACCACTTGGTAATGTTTTTATGAAGAGATCTGCAACTTGGTCAGTCATGGAAACATAATAGACTCATGTCACCAGAAGCTTGATTCTCTCATACAAAACGGAATTTAACTTCAATGTGCTTCGTGTGTTTGTGGTATTCTGGATTGTGAATTAGTCAGGTTGAACTTTGGTTGTAGACAAGATGAACATGAGTAAGTTGTGGGTACCTTATATTATTTGCCTGTAGCTGCCTCAGTATGATTTCTTTAGTGGTGATGTAGGTGGCAATATATTTAGGCTGTCGTTGAAACAGTTATGGTTTCTTGTTTGTGGTTTTCCCAAGAAACTTGACCTTTATTGAGAAACAAAACAAAAATAGAGCATGATTTCCGATCATCAACATTAGGAGCATAATTCACATCACTATAGATTGTGAGAACATTTGAATGTTGATTGGGTCAAGCCTGACTTGATGACCTTTTAAGATACTTACTTTTAGGATGATCTCTATAAATATGAAGTCGAACATAATCTCAAGAGAGCTTATGGTCATTTTAAACACGTCATTCATAGATCAAGAACTTGTTTGATGCATGAAGGATCTGCACAATAGATCGATCCATCATCAATAAAAGTTCTAATGATAAGCTTTTGGTTTGTGATGGAGACACTACATAAGGATCTACATAAGTTACTTGCAATTTGTTTATGATGAAAAATTAGTGAAATTTGTGATTCTTAATGTGTGATGCTTTATGCAAGTCATAAATTGATTACTTCAAATGATAAACTTGGTGAGGAAATTGTTGGTATTCAAACCTTGGAACTTGAACCATATAGTTGTCTTTGTCAATTGCACCATGGAGAAATCTTGATTTTAGATTGCATGATCTCCATGTCTTCATTAGTTGCGATAGATAGAATAATTTGAATATTCCCAAAATAAACCACAAGATAGTAAGTCTAAATAAAATCAAGACCAAAATGTCAAAAACAACCTTTTGCAATGAGTCATGCTTTGTAGCATTAAACATTAAGTCAAAAATTCATTTGCACTCAACAATTATTTTACTAGAAGGAAAGTCTACAAGGTCACTAGTGTGGTTATGGATTAAAGAATGAAATTCTTCTACCATGCCTACTTCCATTGTTTCACATCTAATGAAACAAGAATAGACTCATAGTTTGACCATTTGTTAGTTATGGTAACTTGAGTACTACAAGGCCAATCAACATATCATTTTTGGTGAATGTCTTAGTCAACTTGGTAATGGTGGTGAGTCTTGTCGAGTAGGATTTTAGATCCTTTTGCATGTCGACCACTAGGTTGATAGAAGATGATGAAATATATGTGTTGTAAAAGGAAGTTACTTGTATAGAATTGTTGTCATCAAAACCTTCAAGAAGATCATGAAGGTCCTACGGAGCATTTGCTCTTGTAAAAATATTAGGAACTAGAAAAGATTTCATTATGGTGAAAAGTTGTTCAAGGTCATTGATATCAATAAATATTCACTAGACAAAACAATGTGAATAGTAATTATTGCACATTTTTTGAGGTCCCAAATTTTGAATAGGCTTTACTCAAGCATTAGTAACCAAGAAAGAAGATTTTATTGTTATTTGCATCCAATTTCTAATAAAGAACTTTGGATTCATGAACAAAAGATGTGCTCCCAAAAATGCACATGTGAGCAATAGAAGCTCTTGTACTTGTCCATGCTTCAAATGGTGTGGTGCCATTGAGGAGATGAATACCATTCCAATTGAATGTGTAAACCACAATGTGAATAACTCCAGCCTAGAAATGAAGAGAAATTTCATTGTAATGAAGCATGTTGTGAGATGCTTTTATAATAGTGTAATTTTTTTTTTCAATTGCTAAAGGTTTTTCATGTGTGTAAGTTATAGTTTTTTTTTAACAGATGTTGTTACCTTTTTAAAATTATGCAATTTGCTTGCTTGCACAAATGCACCTCCGTGATCATTACAAATGATAGCTATAGTATTCCCAATGTCTTGCTAGGGTGAAAGCACACTATGCCCCCCCAAATTGTAGTCACAAAATTAGAATTTTTGGATTTGGTTTTTTTAGGTACATGTGATCACATATTGGATTTTTTTGTTCATTTTAAGTATATTACATTAACTTTAAACTTAAACTGGTTTATTTTAAAAGAAACTCCAACAAACATTTACAAACTTGAACATATGAAATATATTTGTGTCAAAAAAATACACATTATAGAATATGAAAAATTGCAAATATACTTCAAAACTAAGGTTATGGGTGGAGTTTTGTAATGAGTTTTTTTTGTGTTGAGCAATATTGATGTACATCAATTAAATTTAAGACCATTTAGAAGTTTATAATTTTTGGTTGAAAATTCATTCAAAAAATGTGTTTTTTTGCATTTTGTGAACAATAAATGCATAATAAACTCTTAGTTTTTGGACAAAGCCATTACCTTAAAAAAAAAGGGAGAAGATTTTATAGGTGGGCATAGTATTATTTTTTCATTTTTCTTTGGTTTGGTAATGTGCCATGAACCACAAACATTAGACCTATGATCGTTGAAAAGATGTACATTATATATATTTTATGCACATTGATTTTATCCAATTTTCTTCATGTAACCATTGAATCAAGCTTAAATTTGATTCAAAATGAACTTTGATTTCCAAAATGTTGTTTTGCACATTTTTAAGTTCTTTTTCTTATGTTTAGGGTTTTTTTAAATGTTATCAAGATTTCAATTTACTACACACCTATTATACTTGTTACACATCACTTTTATGGATGAAAAGTGGTGAAAATGGCTCACCCATAATGTGTTTTCACCTATTACATTTGCTTCAACGTACATTACATAGACATCCAAATGATTGACATTTTGTTGAATGCAAAATATGATACAATGTGCCCAAGGGGACATTAGTTTTAAAAAATAAAAAATACCTGAGTAAAAATATAAGGTGCAATATATTGGTTGTTGGGTAAAAATTATAATTTAATTAGTTAAAAAATAGGGTACATTTTATTCAAATAATAAACTTAATTATAATATAAGGTATGTAATAATATGAAATAATGGATTATAATTAATATAGGGTGGCTTTAATATGCATATTTTTAAAAATTAGATAATAATAGGGTGATAAACAATAGGTTGGACAATTATCTAATACGCCCCCCTAAAAATGGTCATTTAATGCAAATAGATCCCAAACTTTACATGAAGTGTCCCTTTCAAAACAATGTGTAGTACAATTGTGATTGAAAAAAAAAAAACATAATGAACCACAAATAGATGTTACATTCATTAGGGCACAAAAATAAACTTAAATCAATTCATGTGGAATAAACACCTTAGACTCCTTGCAATGTTCATAGGAGAATTATTGTCAAGATGTTTGTTGTAAGTGTATCTGTCATAGAACAAAAAATGTGTATTTTGTCATTATAAAAAATAATTTTGTTGGTTTGAACCATTTTCTTAATCATGTTGTGATGTAAAAAGACTAATTGTGCATGCCAAATAACAAGGGCTTGCACTTAATCAAAATGTGAGCTCATACCAAGGGGCATCACAAAGTTTGCATGATTAATAAGAATAATCACTTTAACTTGAAAAATATAGATTATAACATTGAAGCTACTTTCCATGATGTGAAATGCTAGTGCATGAACAATGAGTTGTGAGCAATAAACATTAAATCAAATATTCTTAAAAAATTATATAAAGTTGTACAATGATGGATGATGGATGAGACATTAATGAAAAATATCTTGGGTTCTTTCTTTCCATTTTGGTCCCCCTAGGAATTGTTTTTTCATTATGATAAAACATGATGTTCTCAATACATAAAACATATAATTGTTTAAAAAAGAGGCAAGTAAATTACAAAAGACATGTTCAAAATCCAAAACATTCAACAAAATGAAAACCAAGAATATGGGCATAAGAAAGCAAAGGATTAACTTAATGTTTCCAAAAAAACTAAAACAATATCATTAAACATTATCTAGTGGATGAATTATCATCATCTATTTATGCCCATTGGTCCTCTTCAATATGGAACTTATCACATGATTAAGAAGCCTCTAAGTCCAAAAAACCTTAGTAACATGCAAAAACCGCTTTTGTTTTCTAGAAGACATGGTATTGATAGTCTAGTCATTTGAAAGTTCAGTTCAATAGATTGCATAGTGTCCTTTTCAACCATTGGCAGGAGGTATGGAAAAGGTGATGGGCTCTTTGGTATGTTGTTAATGATAGATCTAAACCTTGGGCTACATCATGTCCAACAAAGAAAATATCAAAAATCATATAAAAAGAAGAATGGAAGAATATTACAAATGTAATATTGAATTGTAACATGTAGAGGCTTCCACTTACATAACAATATTGATAGAAGTTGGAACTTGCGAATTTTTGTAAGAGGTGGATTATCATTGTCATCATCTCCATCAACAAGATCATGCATTTCTACAAGCATGGGTTGCTTGAACTTTTGTAATGTGAAAAGGCATGGTTGCCAAAGCTCCACATCACCTTCCAAACCAAAAACATGTCACCCAAACTCCCATGGATGTTATCTTGTGAGTGTGAATGGTGAACACATGAATGTGAGCAAGTGAGCCCAAATGAATCTTTTCAAGGATATCTTGCTAACATCAATGGAATATTATTTGACAAATGGGACAAAATATTTGGTGACATGGAAGAATATTTTGCCATGTGTCATGGATGAATGATATTCTTGGATGATAAAAGGATGATAAATAAAATGGATGAAATTTTATAAAGGATGGATGCCAAACCTATGAAAAATCATGGATGACCCACTACCTCACTCATAAATGACAGAATAATTTCATGTTGATTTTATTTTGAAAAATAAAACACATGAAATGTTAATGTAATACTTCAAGTTATATTTCATATTTTTTTAATATGAATTTCTACAACATCTAAACCGTTTAGAATTTTAAACTAAATCCATTCAATGGCATATAAACCTATTGACCCACTAATAGGTATGTGCCGATCCATACACTACCCATTCACCACCAAGAGGCATGTGCCCATTAAAATTGAAACAATACCTAACTATAAGCCTATTGGCCCACCAAGAGGTATGTGCCAATTCATACATTACCCATTCACCACAAAGAGGCATGTGCCCATTAGGAATCGAGATATTACCATGTAGCCATTGACACTTTGCATCGTTTATACCATTTCAAGCTATTTGCTATTTTCATTCACAATCTCAACCTCTTGCATCTTGCAACTTGTATAGTCATATTGTAATTTCCCCTTTCTACTACTAATTTGTTTGATCTATACCTGAATTTGCATTCACTCCACCCTTACTACCTAGTTGCATCCTTTCTACCTCTAAAAAGTGTCTGCAAACGTGAAACCTTTATTCTATAATGGGAAGAAGAAAATTGACACCAAATGTCACACCAAATTGTTTGGAATCAATTATTGAATACACATTAATCTCAACCATACTAAATAGAGTTTATGAAATGACAAAAAAACCCTCGAAATATCTAAAAGATGATACTAGACTAGATCCCCTTCAACATTTGCTCGAAATCAAAACATGGGGAACAAAATGAAAAAGGGTAATTAACAAAACAAATGAATGGGCAACATGGTAATGGGTTAATACGAAAATAGACAAAGAGAATTTTGCGTTGCTCAAACAAATTGTACACATTTCCAAGGAAGATATGGAAGATTACAATTTGGCAATGTTTACACATGCCATGGATTTCTTCAAAGAACACACAAATTTGAAGAAGCCAATTCTAAAACATTTTTCTACAAGTTTGTTGAACAATTTGTTAACAAAGGATTTGGTAATGCTTGGCAATTTACTATCAATAAAATTCATGAAACCCAAAAGATGATTGTATGCAACTCCATGCAGGCAAGCCTTGGTGCCACCAAATTTAAGGAACAAAGTGTTAAAACCTTTGGTGAATCATCAGATGATAGGGTCGGCCCCAAAACCATGAGAAGTGTACGATAGTTGAAAATGAAGATGTGTCAAGAAATAAAGGAGGATCTAAAACCCCGTTGTTTGCATTAAATTATGGTTCAATACACGTGATAACATGAATATTTATTCAAAGTATGTGATTTGAAAAGGGAATATTCAATTTTGAAAAAAATTTGAGGGTTAGAATTAAACATTGAAATTGTTCGTTGAACAAATCCATAGTGATTGTTGAAACAAACAATCACTGAAAATATCAGATTTGAGCATGAAATGATGAACAAATATTTGATTTTGTGGTAGATGAAATAGATGTAGTTATTCTGCCATTTAGAGCCATTTTGGCATATCCTATTATTCCAAAGCACCTCTATTAGGCAAATGGTCCGATCAAAAGCAAAGTTGTCATGCTAGACTTCAACATAGAAAATGAGTGGACCATTACAACTATGTCACCAACTCGACATGTTCCCAAATTCGAGTTATTTTATGCATTTAGTTTAGTTTTATATTAAAATTGAAAGGTTTCATTGAAGACAAATAGAGTAGAGGATTTTCATTTACATCATGTCATAGTATCCATATCCACAATACTCTTGTCAAACATCATCATATTTGGAATTGTACCTACTTATGGAAAAAAAAAGTTAAAGAATGTAGATGCAAAATTCCAGGTGGAGGTCAGATATTGGGCATTTACTAACCATTTGCAGGATTACAAGATATATGGGATAGTGATCGAAATGTTTAAACCAAAGTTTCTGTGTAGCTTGCGACAACCACTTGGAAACAATCCATGGCTAGCAAACTAAACAAATAAAAATTTCAAAACACGATTTCATCGATGGTGTGATTACTTGTTGGGGTTCAATGCACTGAAAAAAATAAGCAATTTAAACTTAGAGAAAAATTGGCCAAGAAACGATGGAGATACAAAGGATGACCCATATGAAGCACCAATATTCACTTACAATAGGGAAATAGACTAGCTAGTGGAAGCTATTACAATTAGTAGCAAGGTGGAGGAGGAAGATTATGAAACATGCCTAGATGGCGAAATGATGGAGTCAAATGACAAAGAAGAAAACATGGTGTTTGAGACACCATGCCCATAAAATGTAGTGACAGATGAAGAAGAGGAAGGCATGAAACTGATGACACCAAGGATCGAAATGAGTTGCAATGATGCAAATTGCACACTCGAAAAAATTAAGTCTACTCAGTATGTTCAACATAAAGATAAACAATACTGTTGATATTCAAAAAAAATAGTAATATAATAGTCTTTAATTCAAAATGCGTAATTGTGAAACACTCCATTTAGATGTGAAATTGTGTAGATTGGGTTCAAGAGTTGTTCAGGAGTTAGGTTCTTTGAGCATTCGACGTTGATTAACCTTTTGAAAGCCAGGGCTTGAAACATAATAAAGTTTATATTCACTCAAACATAATTTTTGTGTGTGTAAATGTTTTTTTAAGGAAACAATGGATGTTTTAATCAAGCGAAAAAACTCTAATAAAAGAGAATTAATTTGTTGAAAGAGTGCAAAGTATACAAAGAAATCGTTGGCTTGGTGGCAAAAACATTTAAAGAATAGGATGGTGTCATGTGTTTTTTGAATTGAATCTTAAGAAAATTCTTCAATATTACTACGTCTTATGCTCAAATTCACTTAATCAAATGAAAGGATGCATTCCGTGATAGTAATACATTGACAGCAATGAAATGCCTATTTAGAGCTAACAAAAGATGTGGATGGGCTTGGAACTATATGTAGTTTGTTGACACAAGATGTGGATGGGCGTTGAACTGTATGTAGTTTGTTATTTGTAAGGCTACCAGCTTGGATAATAGATGTTTATGAACATGAATTGTTCATAACACAAGCAAAATGAGCTAAAACATATGAGTTGTTATTCAACAAGCTTTGAAGGAAAAAATAGAATTCAAGGCAAAAAACTCACTTCTAGGATTGAAGAACAATGAGAAGAATGGTGTGAATGAATTATTCTTTTGCTAATGAACAGACAAAAGGAATAGCTTGTTCATGAATTGGATTCTAAAAAACACACAATTACATACTCACAAGTATTATTTTAGGTGAGGAAGCTTTTCAAATGCCAAGAAAATATGATTTGTTTAAATCTCAATAGATATTATAGTTCATGTAAATTAAAATTTTCAATTTGCTTTAATTCAAAAGACACGAATAAAATATCTTAAAATAAATTGATGTGGCCAATAACTCAATATAAATTATATATTTCACATTCCCTTTGGGAAAGGTTTATTGGAAGATATTTTGCACAAGATAATATCAAGATCTCAATGTATAATAGATATATGTGAAGATGGATGCCAAGGCACATGACATTTAAAAATCAAAATAAAATTTAGAAAGAAAGAAACAATGAGAATATTGGTAGCAAGACCTTGTCCAATGAACTTCAAATGATTTAAGGGTTTAGAGTGACACAAATAATCAAACATAGATGCAAAGATAGATTCAAGTTTTTATACATACAAACAAAGAAAAGAGTCAAAATATTGGACACAAAATTACTATATGGGATTACAAAATGCTTTACAAATGAGAGGAGTACACTAAATTGCAATGTGAATACACACAACACAAGACCATCCAATGAATTAATCCAAGTTGGCAACCAAGATATTGTGCAAAGGGGTCAAAACATAGTCAAAGTAGCCACAAAGGGTGTCAAATGTTAAATTATGTCATAAAATACTAGAGTTTTTTTTTTTCTTCCATTTGAAACCATGGTAATCATGACACATTATTCCTTTTTAACACACATGAATGTCAAGAAATTCAAATTAAAAATTCATTTGATCCAATTTGAAGTTTTAGTATAGTTATGGACTTTTGAAAGTGAAAATTTCTATCATTAAAAAAGGTCACTTTTACAAAGGACTTTCAAAGGACTCATATAATAGAAATAAGTTGATGGTAAAAAATATGAGTGATAATAACCTATTAAACACACTAAAAAAAATTCAAAATTTAAAAAATGTGGAATTTTAAAACTTTGAAAATTCAAAGCATGTACATTTAAAAATTTAAAAAATCAAAACTTCAAAAGTGTTTTATGACGTATAAATGGGGTATAATGTACATGATGTATTAAACAAAGTTTTAGTTTATATTATATTAAATTCAACTTTTAAAAATTAACATTTTTTGGTATGATTTCAAATTATCATCATTTTTCAAAATGAAATATAAAATCTATAATAAATCTGTACATTTTGAGAAATTCATATTTATTCAAACATGATTTAAGATTTTTTAAAAAAAACTTATAACAAATTTAATTAATTTTGGACTTTATAACTATCCAAAAATAACCATAACAATTTTGGCATATAAAAAAACCATTTGAAATGTTTTCCATTATAACCAAGTGGGCATCTGATCCTTTCCAATGCTATTATTAACCAAACAAACATTTGGTTTAAACTCGAATGGTCATATGTTTTTTAACAACCTATTTAATAAAGGCCAATGATTGATTAAAACTGGGTGACAACCTAATCCATTATGACAACATTAGTTAAGGCCAAATGTTTCAATTAGGATCAAGTAGCCACCTAGTCTTTTGAAATCCAATTAACCTAGACTGGTTTATGGAATTTGTTCTTTGTTAATTGGATTTCAAAAGGCATTGTCTTAATTGAACAAATTCCATTAGCCAATCCATAAACCAAACATAGTTTATATCATGTGTTCAAAATGTCATTTGATTTCCAAAAAACCAACTTTTAAAATATTAAATTCCAAGCCTTCAAACATTAATAAATTTGATCATTATAGAGCAGTAAGATACAAAATAACATCATTGTCATCTCGAAAATAGGATCCATTTGGATAACATTGCTTTCTACATGTCAAAGCTGCAAACATCAATGCATGGTTTACAAACAATATTCTGAACCTACTACAAACAAAATTCAATAATTGAACTTTTTATCGACATACAGTGTGAAAGTTAAAATTTGAAAAGTTTTTAAAAAATGAGAAGATTGAAAATAGACCATACATAATGGAATTTGACAAAATCTGCAATCCCCCTTATTGTTTTTCATATATTGCATGAACCAAGAATAATGAGGGGAACAAGAATTCAAACATGGCTAAGAAAATTTGATGATGGTCTGAAAATGCAATTTGAACTATACTTGCAAATGGTAATCCAATCAACGTTGGCCACAATCATGAAGTGAAGTCCAACCATTGCACCTTATTCTTGGACAACTTATGTCTTTTAAAAGATTCCCAAAACAAACACTGCTCTTGAAATTTTGAAAAACTTTACTCAGTTCATCATCAATGAGCATGGTTTGGTTTTTTTCCCATAGGGTAATCCTCAACAAGCAAAATACACATGACTTAAATCCTTAAGACAATAATAATTTCCAACTGTAAGTTGACTTGATGTCATTGAACATTATTCACGCCCCCAAATGAAAACAAATTGGTCAATAAAGTCTTGCAACAATAGCAAAATAAAAACTTACATAACATCTTCAATCAACATACAAGACCAAATTATAATATAAAACTTCTTGAATGCATGAATAAGAAAATGTTGAACTTAGCTCTTACTTCCATTTTAATATCTCCCCCTCACACGTTGCTTCCCTTTGTAAACAACACTTCACAAAAAATAACACATAACACAATTCACACTAAGAATAAGCAATTTTTCAAGGAAGAAAGATGTGAACAAAATTGTCAACATACATGTGTAACTGATGCAAATGGATAGAGGGGAATGACCTACATAACCAACAGAAATTAACATAACCAAACATATAATTAGTAATCAAATTAGACTTTTTTTCAAATAATATTATAACATCTCCTTTATATCATCCATGAAATTAAAAGTAAGGTTAAAGAGTTAAATTTAAATATAATTCAACAATCTCAAATTCCATTAGCATCAACTACAAGTGATAAAAGTGTGGGGTAGCAATTAACCTACATACTACAAGTGTAGGGTAATCCCTATTTCGACTACAAGAAGATTCAATCGACTATCATTCTTGTTTATTTATCTTTACACACCAAAGAAAATCCCAACATAATATCTTTTGAAAATTAGAACTTTGTGTATCATCTCTAGTAAACATCCTTAACAAAATATTTGAATATAAGAATCAAATGGCCATTTGATACTATATCCATATTTCCTTTTATATGAAACCAATACTCAACATAACAACCTACAATGTTATCAATCTTTCAATCCATTTTTACAAAGCTACTCGAGTTCTAAAACAATATTAAAAAACCAATTACATATTTTTTTCATTTTCATTCTTTCCTTTGTACGATATGAAGCAACATAACTACCACCACAATCTTCAAATAACATCTTGTATTTGGGATCATTCCGACTAATATGTTTAATGCTACTGAAAGGGTTGTTTTCTACAAAAGTGCGAACATTGAGTCTTGAAGATTGAAGAGCCTCCAAGTAAGGCAAAACATCTCCCAACAAATAATTATTTTTATTTCCAATAAAGTTATTAAATGTCTTGACAAAATTCACATTATATGGCCCATCGAAAAGACTTTTATACAAGGTATTATCAACAAGCAAGGTATTCCCAACACGTGCATTTAAATATTTAGAAAAAAAAACAACCAAATTTTGGTGAAAAATAGGCTTCTTAGGATTAGAGGACAAAAAATGAGCATTTTTTATGCAAGATTCATGCCCAAGTATCTTGGATGGATCAATAACAATGTCGGTTTCACATTTGATTTGATCCACATAATTATTGATGTTGTGGCATTGGGCTGCGTACCATATGTACATAATAAACTACACCATACACCTTTCCAAGAATTCTTTCACTATTAGGAAATGCGTCCTAGTTCACTTTGGGTTTCACTAGATTTTTGAATGAATTTGGACATTTTCACCTAGTGAAATTGTTTAACCCCCTAATGAACGGGGACCAGTTGTTACGGACAATGATTTGTTTCACTAGTACCTAGTGAAACAAGGTTATTCTCAAGTGAAATACAAATTTATTAAACCATTCACTTGCTAGTTAATTAACTAACCAGTATGGAAATTAATTAAATTTTAATTATTTAATATATAATATTATTGATAATTTCATGATTTTTAAAACCTTTTATTTATTGACATGTGTCATTACTTACGCTATGTTAAAAACCTAACCTAAGTTAGTAAGTAGGCCATGTAATCAACCTAGGCACCTAACCTAGGAATTCGATAAGAGAATATTCAATCAACATACCATTGTTGACCACACACAACACCACCCATGAAGTTTGATCCCTTGACCTATGGAATGGAGGTAAACACCTTTACCATCAAGCCACCACACTTGTTGTGATAATATGTTACATTACATTTTATTTATGAAATACTTCATTTTAAACATTACAAAAACATAAAATTTAAAAATTCATATCTTATTGAAATTTTGTTCAAATGAAATGATTCAATTTTTTTTAAAAAATTCAATAATGTACATACTTACATTTATTTCCTTTTGAAAGTTTAAAATCATTTGAACAAAAAATAAATTAAATATCATTATTCAATAACATTTCAATGACCATTCTTTTGAAAAAAAAATTTTAATAAATGGATTTTTTTTTGTTAATATAATAATACTACCTATGTTAAGTTACTTTCAATTATTATATGTCTATTTTTCATTAATTTAAATTATTTCACCCTACATTATTTACAGCTATTTATGGGTATTTTCAATTACTTTTGGTTATTTTTTGTTATTTCACCCTAAGCTACTTTTGGTTATTCTAAATTATTTTCGACTATTTTAACTTATTTCAACTTAGGTTATTTTCAGCTATTATAAGTTTTTTTGGTTATTCTATGTTATTTTTGGCTATTGTAAATTATTTCAATTTATATTATTTGCAGTTATTATAAATTACTTTTGGTTATTTTAACTTATTTCACCTTAGGCTATTTTCAGCTATTGTAATTTTTGAAAAATATTTTATGTTATTTTTTGCTATTGTAAATTATTTCATTTTAAATTATTTGTAGCTATTATAAATTATTTTTTACTATTGAAAGTTATTTCACCTTAAATTTTTTTTATTATAAATTATTTCACTTTAAATTATTTTTGGCAATCCTAAGCAATTATAATATATGGCTATTGGTTGTTCTTTTGTTAGTGTTATTGGTGGTTATTAATGGCTATTGGTACCTATTTTATTTGAAGTTTTCAATGTCTTTTAGTGGTAATTTTATTAATAGTTATTGGTGGTTTTTCTATTAATGGCCATTAATAGTTATTTTTTTGGTGGTTATTATATTAATGGCTATTGTGGCTATTCTATTATTGGCTATGGCTATTGGTGGCTATTCTATTAATGGTTATTTGTGATTAATATATTAATGGTTTATTGGTGGTTATTCTATTAATGGCTATTGGTGGCTATTTTATTAATGGCTTATTGGTGGTTATTCTATTAATGGCTTATTGGTGGTTGTTCTATTAATGGCTTATTGGTGGCTATTATATTAATGGTTTATTCGTGACTATTCTATTAATGGCCTATTGGTGGCTATTCTATTGATGGCTATTAGTGGTTATTCTATTAATGACTATTGGTGGTTATTCTATTAATGGCTATTAGTGGTTATTTTATTAATGGTTATTGGTGGCTATTTTATAAATGGTTATTGTATTATAAGTTACTGTTAGTTATTATATGTTATATTATAACTATTGGTGATTTTGTATTATAAATTATTGTTTGATATTTTATGTTATAATATCATAGGCTATTGGTAGTTATTATATTGTAGGGTATTTAAAATTATTTTTCATAGGTTATTATTTTCTATTCTAAGTTATTTTTACCTTAGGTCATTATATTTTGTTTTAG
>Ga0116229_10004529_pt1 | contig 22774 bp, 16 predicted proteins | sample S1TSphgellanicum_3_FD_87313 | JGI IMG/M metagenome (GOLD analysis project Ga0116229, IMG submission 87313) | Host-associated microbial communities from peat moss isolated from Minnesota, USA - S1T2_Fc - Sphagnum magellanicum MG | ecosystem: Host-associated > Plants > Peat moss > Unclassified...
CCTCTAAGTAATAATAATAGGTCTATTTTTATATGAGGATTTTTGAAAGATGATATTGTTTTGGCTTGTGTTGAAACTTGAGATTATTAGTTATAGAGTTATAATATCTCTTGAAGGATTTTGGTTTCTCTTACAGGATTTTTATTGAAGATTTTATTTTTGTATGGTGAAATATTTGAATTTCCATAATTCTTCTTCTTTTGCCTTAAGATACTTTTTGAATGTAAATGGCAAGGTTACAGTGTGACACACCCCTTGGCGGATTTTTTTTGGGGGTTCCCAATGTGTTCTCATCAAGTTCCCAAATGAATCCCCAAGTTCTCAATTAATGTGTTCCTCAAGATGTTCCCTTCATAGTAGCACCACTCTTTTATCCCATATGCTTTGCCCAAAGTTACTCTCTTTTCACCTATATAGGTGGGCCAAAGGGATGGCTCTCTTATCTTCCAATGGGAAGCACTTTGGAAGCCTCCAACATTTCAATTTTTTAATTGACATTATCAAAAGAAATTGTGATGAGCCAATCAAAATGAGTTGTTGCAACAAAAAAAAGTTGAACTTGGGAGGCACTTGTCATTAGGCATAAAATTAATGTGCCCATATCACCTAAATATTGGGTTATCCTATCGCTACTTGGAAAACATTTAGAAAGATGTTACAATTAGTACCCCTAATGAATCCCCTGCTTTTCTTGATTTTATTGGTAGATAATGAATTTGCCTAAGGGTTTCTTTGACTCATCTTTCCATGATTACCCAATTGCTTTCTCAAAAATAAACTAGCCTGCACCTTTGGATGAGTTGGATATTATATTGGAGAACATATTTCATCTCCTAATTAATCTCCTTTGTTAATCATGTTCATGGTATCATGAATTGATAATGCAATAGTCATGAAGGCACTTTTGAACAAAAGCACACTAGGGTGTCAAAATTTCATTAAATTGAAGTCCCTTTTCAAAGTCTTTTTTTAATGTAGTTGAAAACTGGTTTAAAATATGAATATTTAGATGATATTGGAAATAACATTGTATTTCATTTTCAATTTCAAATCATGATATTATAAAACATATAAAAAATATCAAAAAAGATTTTTTTAATGTTTAAAAAAACTTATATGTTTTGGGATTTTAAAAATTTCATAACATAATAAATTAAAATCACATTCTATTCGTTCAATGGACTTTTAGTTTCTTAAACATGATTCATCCAATATCCCAAAGTTTCAAACACATAAAACAAACACATTGTAAAATAAAAGTCCATATCCATGAGTTTTGCAAGTGTGACAAAAAGTGTGGGCAAAATTCAAAAGTCCATTATTTATTGGCTATCCACAATTTTGATTTGATTTTTTCATTCTTGGAGGGTTGATTATGATAGTTTTAAATAAGTGAGTCCTTTTTTCTATTATTTTAATGATTTTTATTTTGTTTATTTTCTTGTATCTAGGGAATACATGAAAAATTACCATTGTGACGTCCATATAAGGTCACCATAGTGTGCAAACACCCTTTTCATTAACCTTTTTTGGCACTCCTTTTAGGTTCAACATGCAGAAAAAAAATGTGTATAGTGGGTTTTTTTTGTTTTAAATTCTTTTTTTCCTTATCAAATGTTCATAAAATTGTTTCAATTTTTTTTTGAATTTTAATATATTCCACAAGAAGGGATCCATGTGTTCAAAATATTCAAAATATAAAAATACATATACCTTTTTAGATTTTGATATTCAAACATCTTTAAGCATTATTATAGTTTTGAATTCGTAATTATGGGTTAAAGTAAAGTTATAGATGTTATATGTCATATTTGGCTTCAATTCTAATATTCAATTTGAAAAATTGTGTGAAAATGCATCATAAACCAATAGAAAATTGCCATGTGAAAAATGTAGTCCTTGGAAAGGACTTTAACCTTGGCGTGACTAGCTCCTTTTTTCACGTTTTCACCCATGACTTGTTTTTGTTTATTGTTTTTCTAAAACAAAATTACACCCACCCCTGTTACAAACCAAAATGAATGTTTAAAAAAAAATCTGGTTTGGTCAACATAAGTGCTTCAACATGTGACAAAAAGGTTCCATATAAAAGGCTAGTCCTTTTTAATCAATTCAAACAATGGTTCAACAATTTTAATATACCTTCAAATGAATGCCTTGTAATGTTTATAAGGCTTAAAAAAGTTCGCACATTGGTTACAAATAAAAGAATTGGAAATTTTGAAAGTGTTTATACTTTGGAAGGATTTGACTGTAATCCTTACTAATCAACAACATGTCCAAAAAAAATTTATATCTATTGTTTTAAATCAACGATTTTTTAGATTCCATTTCAAGTTGACAACTTTCAATTTTTCAAACACTATCTTTAAATGATTAAAATGATCATTCCAACTACTGCTATGGACATTTACACCATTAACAAAAAAATTCCAAAATTAATTAATCTAATTTTTAAAAATATTTTCCATATTTTTTAGAAAATGTATTTGTTACATTCTTCAATGCAAACAACATCACATTCCATTTAAAAGGCTAGATTTTGTAATCGTAGTAATCTTCTTAATATTTTTAGTTGTCATTTTATCTGATAGAATCATGATTGCAAATCTAAAGGAAAAAACCATGCCAATTTCCCAAACTATGTGAATACATCTTCTATTATAAGCATAAGGAACTGATCTCATTCAATTTGCAAATTCAAAGGCTTATATTCTCCACAAAATCTTCAATTTCCATCCTTCTTCACAAGAAGAGTAACATGACATGCATATTTTGATGTGTTTTTGCACATTTTTTTCAAATGGATAAAAGTTTGATTCTACCTGGTGACACCCAACTTCTTCTTTAAAAAAAATCTATTGTCATTTTATAGAATGGAAAGCTAAGTGTGTCCATGGCATGTTTTTTGAAGGTACATATGCCTAATTCATCCTTATGCCCAACAAAGATATCTTGAAATTCCTTTAACAAATCCCAAAGTTCCTTATCTTGCAACATTGTAAATCCATGATTAAGTTAGATTTTGGAACAAATTTCCATCCGCCTACCTTTTTCCTTAATTATTTTAGAAACATTAAACACCTTTGTAACCTTTGTAATTGAACATGAAACATAGTTTTAAGAGGGTGTGATCACAATCAAATGAGCCAACATTGACAAAGGACTCAAGGACTATAATCCTTTTTGTGGTCATTTTCACTTTCTCATTAAAAGGAATTTTGGGATGAAATCTTTTGCAATATGTTATGAAAATACATATAATGTTTTCAATACATCACATTTTTTGTATTAAATTTTCATGAATAACTAAGATTTTTTTTTAAATGTATAAATTTTATCAAATTCTATGTTTCGTTTTGAAAAAATATCTTAATTGCAAATTGTATGAAAATATGCTAATTATCTAATTTTTTATTTTATTTTTTTAATATACTAAAACTTTGTTCTAAATGTCATGTACATTACACCCCATTTACATGTGGTAAAGGACTTTTGAAATTTTTAATTTTGTTCAATAGATTAAAAATTTTAAAATTTTAAAATTTCATAATTTTTTTATTTGTGAATGCTTTTTGAGTGTGGATAATCAATTAAGATCATCTCAAATTTTTCTCATCAAAATTCATTTATAAAAAGAGTCTTTAGCTTAATAATTTACAAAATTGATTGCTTTTGATGCAACTGTTGTTCAAGTTCAAAGGTCTTTTATTAAAACCAAACCCCAAAATCATTTTTTTTGAAATTTGTTTTTGAATTCTTCAACATTCATATTAATCATTTAGCACAACATTCCATGTTTAACATTGCATTAAAGTGACACCACAAAAATATATTTAACAAGATTATAATTTTTATTAAGTTTTGGCAATTGCTTGATGTGCTTTTTGGCTTGTTTGATTTTGATTGCATCTAGGAATAGAACCTCCAATCTTTTTTTCTCTTCAACTTTTACCCACTATATCTAGTCTTAGTAGTCATCTTCCCTAGTGGGTAATCCTTCTAATAACCTTTGATGTTGCTCCTATAAAATCAAATTGACCATTTGCATCAATGCCTCCACTTGAACCATTCCATCCAAACCTTGATCCATCATATCTTCCATGAAAAGCTCCATGTTTTGTAAGATCATTTTGTGATCATCAACCACATTGATCCCCAATCCATTCATTTTCAAATCAATATCTAGATCATCATATGAATCATTAGGCGGCAAATATTCCTAATGAACTAGTTTTGTCAATGACAACCCTTACATACCTTCATCAATCTATTGAATTATTTGTGAGAATTATTGTTCAAGTATTAATTGTAACATGTTGACAACAATGAATGGTAGGATCTCCACTTCCATACCTAGACCATTCCATATTTAGATCATTCCTAGTTTTTTGTTTTATGCCCATCTCTGCATATGATGCATTTAAATCTTTTGATAAATTTAGGGCATGTTGAAGCATATATTATGTCCCACCATGTGACATAGTTGACAACAATTTGAAACATTAGGGTTTGCATAATGGATCAACTTTCTATCATTAGTACCCTTGAAAAAATTGATTAGGGTTCCATTTAATACATGTAGTTGTCAATTATAAGATGTTTCTTTAAAAAAACCGTCCTCCTTTTTCTCCTCCTTTGAAAGGGAATTTCATTGATTTCTTCCATAATTTTTTCAATTTCAAATAGTAACTACCAATAATTCATCCATGTCCTTGTAGACCGTCACCACATAAAAATTATGGCCATGATAATTTAGCTAAGAATTTTCTTTTCCTTTTAACATCAAGGATTATGCCTTGCACAAAAAGGTGTTCCAACCAATCATATTAAGATTAAACTTGTTGAAATTCCCATTTTATTGCATCCATCTTTGTTGCAACTCCTCCCCATCATAAACACCAAATTTTGGCCAACATCAAAGTCCTCAAGGAGTCCCTTGATTAGGAGGGTTTGGATTCAACCTTTTGAACTAGTCTTAACCTTCCCACATAAGTTTAGTTTTGTTACTTTGAAAAGCTTATCCTCATCACATTCATGTACTTATGCCACCATATGTAGTATTTATGCCAGATCAAATACATCTTCCAAATCTTTTCCCCAAAACAATTCATCCATACCTTAGGACTAATTATTTTGAACTTTTGCTTTCTACCAATTCTATGCTACTTTCAAGAAAATTTGTTTGCTTCAATCATCACCTTCAACTTTTTCCTCCTCAGATTTAATTATTACAAGCCTGTTATATCATGTCTTCAAATTCTAACATTTGTCATTTCTTCCTACATACCCTCCAACCTAATTTCCAATACAAATTTTTGTAGAAAGTTCAACATAATAAATGTGAGTCCATACTAAAAAAATTATTCTAAAAAAATTATTCACAATTTTAATCTTGTTATTGAATTTTGATTTATAAAATTGTGCACAACAATTTTTAACATTTAATTTTGCAAGAATCCACATATCACTGGGTCTAGGAACTAACACAGTTTTTCCCCTTACCACCCTATGCTCTTCAATTTTCCCCAAATGGTCAAGAGTTTGTGAAGAAAGACATGGATTTTTTATTTGAATGAATGTCCACTATTTACTATTAGATCCAGATTTGGTTTTCATCCATAATGCAACCTTCATGAAAAATTCAGCATGCATCACCTTTAAAGCTATGTTTTCGACTTCCCCAACAACTAGGTCAAATCCAACAATGATGACTAAAGCAAATCTAGTGATTTTGAATATGAAAGACACCACATTTAGGCTCTTTTGGAACGAAAATTTCATCAAAAACCAACACTTTAAATTGTATCATGGGCACAAACAAGATAAAATGAGCCAATGGTGTTGCTTTAGAAAACGATTGCATGTCCTTTTGCCCAAAAAAAACTTTTTCATACAAATGAATTTTTGAATAACTTTTTTGACAATTATTATGAAAAATGCATATAATTTTTTAAGTAGATGACAATTTTTTTTTGAATAATACGAATTTTTGTAAATGTGTTGATTCCTTGTATATTACGTGTTTCATCTTTAAAAATGATAACAATTTCAAATCATAACCAAAAATTGATTTAATTTTTAAAAAAAATTGTATCATAAATTATAACTCTTCTCAAAACATCATGTACATTATACCCCATTTCTATGTGGCAAAGGACTTTGAAGTTTTAAAATTCTAGATCAATTTTGGAAAGTTCTTTGAATTTTTAAAGTTTTAGAATTTCACATATTTTAGGGTATGGGTGTTTTTTGAATGTGGATAATGGTTTTTTATCTTCTTAATTTTTTTCCCATCAATTTTGTCTTATTATATGAGTCTTGTTGATAGTCCTTTGCAATATTAATTCTATAGTACTATGTAGTTGTTCCCCATCCATTTGGTCCATCCCACATCTTCACCCAATTTTGTGTTCTTGAAATGAATCCATTACATCACCTTGACAACATCTTTTATATGTGCTTTAAAGGGATTAAATCCTACAATGTTCACCACACCAAATCCTGATGACTATAAAATTAATGCACCGAATTGTGGGGCATTTAAAATTTTTCAATTATCAAATTTGTAGGATCTATCTATTGATAATGAATCAATTGAACAATGATTTCCTTGTAGGATTCTTTTTCATTAAAACTAGACATGGCTACATGAATCTAGATCTCCTTTGGTTGACATAATCCTAATTCATCTATTCATTTTCTAATCCCATTCCTTTGGATTATAATGTTTTGATACAAAAAATAGTAATGCAAAACCAAGAGAGACCATGATGTGCTTGAGAAAAAAATGTGATTACAAATACTAAAGAGAACAAACAAAGATCAATATCGAAAATATGACAAAATCCCTCCATGCTTTTAATCATGTGAATATAAACTAATCAAAAGGTGGGTGGTGATGGATTAGATCCTTCTTTAGAATTCTCTCTTCCACCATTGACTGTTTAAAAAAACCTAATTTAGTTAAACATGTCAAAATTTATTTGTCTAAGGTGAAAGATATTATTTTTGGATTTTTTTAAACAAATTTTCTCATCAAAAAAAGAATGAATTTTTGTAATGAAGATAGACAAAAACTTCACAGCAAGTTTTATATGTTAAAAATGATTGTAAAATAGCTTTTGATTGTTTTTAATATGAATTTCCCCCCTTGTTTTGACAATCCTTTTCGAAATGGCCTTGATGTTTTAATAACAACCTAAGCCAAAATGAACATCCCTAGGCTAAGGACAACTCAACTATCCTCTCAACACCCCTATTAATAGTTATTTTTAAAAAAATCATATTTAAATTTAACTTTTTCATTTGGGTGAAGGTTTGAAATTACTTTGTTGCAATGCATTTGATGAACTTGACACCTTTTGTTGGTTGAATTCTTTTTTCCTTTCCAAGGTTGATAATGTCTTTTTTAGTGCCCTTGGTGTCCCTTGTTGTTCCCACTACCCATGTATCATCCCCTAACACAACAAAAATTTGTTTTTTCTTGTTCACCCCTCCTTCTCCCCTTGACATTCTTGCAATCCTTTTTGGTGTGTTCATTGGTGCCCCTATCATCCCCTAACACTAATAAAAATCTTGTTGTTTGCAACCATTCCAACTACAACTAAATGTCGCTTATGACTACGAATGGTTCCTTATGTGACTATTTTTCAAATTTGGATGGATTTTGGTCTTCCTTTCAACTAGTTGCAACTATGACCTATTTCATCATTCCAATAGGTTGATTTTTATGATGTCTTTGTATTTTTTACAACATTGTATATACGTTTAGTTGCACATGCAACCAAAGTAGTCACATTATAATTGCATAAAGTACATATGCTACCTAATAGTTACACGTATAGACTATTTAATAATACATACGTACATATATGTATATATGTACCTACTAAATACATACATACCCACTAACTACCTAATAGGTTATTTAATTATAAATAATTATGTATAAGCTATTTAAATATGTACTTAAAATAAATACTATTTAAATAGGTACCTAGTAAAAACTTATGCTACTTAGTAGGTAGGTTATGTAATAATATGTGCTAGGGAATAGTTGCATTAGGCTACAACTATGTGATTAGGCTGTAATAAAAAAATTATCCCATATTGTTTGTCTTTTCTTTCAAGTTTACAAACTATATAAGTAGGTTGGTTTGGTGGAATAAACACATTCAATTTTTTCAATTGCCATATGGGAGGAGCTAATCACATAGGCTCCACCCAAAAGGGTAAACTTAAAATAAAATAAGATTTTGTTGTAAAAGTTTTAAACCTAAACCTACCTACCTACCTACCTATGGCTAGGTGGCCTAAACTTAAGCTAGGTGCCACATGGCCTATTATAAATGACCTAGCCTGAAATTAGGTTAGGTACCTTAGGCACTTAATTAGGCTAGAGGTGGCCTAACCTAGGCCTAGCCTAGGTGCCACATGGCCTATCATAAGTGGTCCAATTTTAAACTAACCCTAAATGATTATAGGGCAATCTTAAGTTGTCATGTGACACAATCTTAGGCCACCATGTGGCACAATCTAATTGTTTTAATTGGATGGTTGAAAAAAATTATTTGGCAAAATATTTCGAAAAATTCAAATGATGCACATGTCACATTCCTCTGTTACCATGTGTGAACATATTGGTGTGCACTATACTCACAAGTATAGTTGTAAGTGTAGTCGTAAGAACCCATCCTTGGATACATATAAATCTCCATAGTCGTATTCTACAAAAAAAAATTAATCCATTGTCTGCAATTAGTGGTCACTTGCAACTTGTCATTTGTTACTATCTTGATTTTTAGTTGTTGTGTCACTTGTGACTAAAATTTAGTTGCAAACAACAATCGCAAATAACGTTTTTTCTACTATTGTAACATTTGTTGTCATTCGCAAGTAAAAAAACATTTTCTTCCTATGCACTTTAACACCTTGTCAACATATTTGCCATATATTTGGGCGAAAATATCCTTGGGTGGTACCACTAGGAACCACTTCAAAAAATGGTTAATGGACCAGAAACAACCAAATCATTTATCAATTTTCCTAGGCCCTTTACTATAAATGTTTTCACAATTATAATTTTTTTTCTCATATTTATCAATTTCATGCACAAACTCATGGGTTAAAGTTTATTTTGGAATTAAAAAAAAAGATAATTAAAAAAGATTGTACTGTTAATTAAAATGGCCTTTTAAGAAATTGATAGCCTTAACTTTATAAATTCATAACTAAATTATACTTATTTAAATAATTAACAAACTCATCTTTTGGAAAAACAAAATTTTTCAAAAAAATCAATTATCAGGCAGGGAGTGTGTATCAAGTTGGTTAACCTAACCTTGACTACCCTAGTTAAAGGACAACACCAAGAAAAAAAAAAATCCTTTAGCCTCCCCATTGACCAACTGCTCGCAAACATGATGGATTATTGGCCCAAGATGCTGCATTGGCTTGCTGCACGTATTTTCTTGACCTTTTGATGTTAAACATTGTTTCAAATGATCCCAAACAAATCCTTCACATGTAAAAGAATTGCAATTTCATTTTCCATGAATGAAAAAAACCTAACATTAAGTGTTTCAATCACTATTAGAAAAATTGTCATTTGTGATTAGTCTTTGCAACTAATTTTTAGTTGCAAGCGACACTTGTAACTAAAAAACTACCTAACAACAAATGACAAGCACCAATGATCACTAGTTGAAAATGACATATGAACTTTTTCACCATAGAATACATGTATGCCAATCATATATACATATCTAGATGTGTTCTTCTAACTATATCTAAAATTGTGATGGAACTACAACATGCACTAATGCAAATTTGAGACGTGGTACCGAAAAATCATCCACTAAATGACACAAGGCAACATTTAGGTTTTGAAATGTATTTTAATGAAGAAAAATGTTTTTTCCCCCACCATCCATTACCTGTCACATGGCAACCCAACAATAGTTACAAAAGACACATAATCATTTAGGGATAGCCTAGGGCTAATCCACTTACAAAATGCCATGTGGCATCTAGGTTTAGCTTAGGTGGCACCTAGGTTAAGTAGGTAGGTCTAGGTATTAAAACTTATAAAATTACAAAATCCAATTTTATTTTGAATTTAGCCTTTTAATGTAAAGCATATTTGATTAGCTCTTCCCATGTGGCAATTAATAAATTTGAATGTTTTGATTACATTTAACCAACCTATTTATATAATTTACAAACTTGAAAGAAAAAATGAACAACATGGGATAAAATTTTAGTTGCAACCTAGTCACAATGCCACAACCTAGTTGCAATTACTTTTTATTACATACTACTATTTAGCCTACTTACTAGCTAAACTAGGTTTTTATTAGGTATTTTAGGTACTTACTTAACTAGCAGTTAGGTAGGTAAATACTTGGTACATATGTAAAAGGCAAGTAAATATGAAGTATGTCCATAGTAGGTACATAGTAATTAATAGGTACATAATATGTAAATATGTAGGTAGGTTGGTACCTATTAGGTAGGTATGTAGGTAGTTAGTTAGAGGTAGGTATGTGGGTAGGTAGGTAGCTTAGGTAGCCTATGGTCCTTATGCAACTATCATGTGACTATTTTGGTTGGGTGTGTGATTAAATGTATATATGGTGTTGTAGAAAATACAAAGATATTATGTGAAATCAACCCATTGGAAGGATTAAATAGGGCATAGTTGTAGTTTAGTTACAGGAAAAACCAAGAGTCATTTAAATTTGAAAAGTAGTTTCAGGTATATGCACAAATGAATGGCTCACTTTTGTGGCATTTTTTGGTTTTGGTAGTACCCATCTTGTTTTATTGTCTTCTAGCAAAACATATAGTGTCAAAATTTCCAATTGGGACTTGGTTTTAGATTATCAACTTGATTATGAAAACATTTGTATAATCATTTTTTGAAAAAATTCTCTCACTTTTACCTATGGACTTTTGAAATTAAAAAGTAAGGATTGGGATGTTGACTAGAGGTTTACAAGATTATGTTGTTGAACAAATGATTTGGAGTAACTAAGTATGTCAAGTTTTGTTATTCAAAGAAGTCATATTTGAAAACCTTATCATGAAAACTTTAACCATTTCATAGTATTGGACTTTTATGTTTTTAGAATTGGCCTTTATTTTCATAACTCTTTAATTGTTATATATTTTCTTTGATTTGAATTTTATTTTCACCAAAGCTAAGGTTTTTGAGGTATCTAAGTGGGCTTCCATAAATATGGACTGAATGTTTTTTAATACATGGACTTTATTACAATTTAACCAATGTTACCAGATCAAAAATTCAATTTAACATTGTAACATGGACTTTGTGTGGACTATTTTTTGTCCAAAAATGAGCCATTCATTAATGCATATACCTTTCCATAAACAATTGTTCATAGTGACATTTAATTGCACATAGTTGCATATGAAGTGGTTGCAAATGACAAGATTTCTTTTCATGAATGTCACAAACATTAGAACAAGATGCCATGATTGATAATTAAATTTGATGTTATAACTTAAGGATTGGTTTGGACCTACCTATTAGGGCAATCAAACACAAAGGATAAATGAAATGAAATGTGGCCTTACAGAATACACAACACCAAAAAAAAAAAAAGTTTTAATTGAGCTAAAATCATTCACAAACCTAAAACTTGATCTTTATGTGCACTACATCCAAAGGGAAATTCGTCACACTTCTAAAGACCTTGTTTATGGAAATTATTCACTAAATTCACATATGAGTCTTCATGAAAAAACATCAACATAACATCACCCAAATGAAGATTGAACTTCATGTTCCATTCACAACTCATTAAATACTTATAGAGAGATCCATCTAGACTTGTTTAATAAGGAGTTTTCAATTTGAAGTTGATAGGATTATGCATCTTATTATGTTTTAGAATACCCACACTTTCATGGATGAACTTTATATTACTTGGCATTGTCTTGAAGTATAATATTTTTGTTAGATTTGAGGCGAAGGTAATTGATATTTATTGGTGTTAACCCAAAATAATTAAATAAAAACATATTATTTATATAATCCATATGTGAGTCCAAAATAAGTCTTTAATCAATAGATCATAATGTGTAGTACCCATAAAATCAATTTGCTCTTTATCATATCATACTTAGAATTGATGTCAACATAAAATACTTAAATGGGCAAGTTGGAAATAATAATAATAATAATTTCACCCTATTAAAATTTTCAGGAATTGAACTAGCACATTTGGAATATATGGAATAATCCACTTCACTAGGTTATCACAATATGTTCAAAATATAAAAAATTCCTTGTGTTTTTATACTTGATTATCCAAATCTTGAAATATTCAAATTGGGGCTACCAAATTCATTTTGTGAATAAAATAAAATAAAACATGCTGATTATTAGATGTAAGTATGGCATCTATCCATTTTTAAAAACTTAACTATAAATAAGGTCATTTATAAATTCTATTGTTAGTAATTAATTTTGGTGTGATTGTGCGAATGCTTTTGCTTTTTAACATGAAGGCATGGTTGAGTAGCTCAATTTTGGCAAATAGACATTTCATACAAATCCCTAACAAGTTTTTAAAAAATAGTCAAATGGACATAGTCGTTAATTTTAAGATTTTATTATTATAATTTTTAATTATCAAATGTTCATCCACCTAAAAAAAACCTTTTAAACCCAAGTCAAAACCTATATCAAAAGATGTTGATACAATTTGTTATGGTGGAGTGCCACTTGGAAATCTTAAAAAGAAAACTCATAAAGTCCACATAAATGAAATGCTAAGTAAAAATTGAAAAAAGAAGTTCATTTAGCACATGAAAATTGATTTTTTTTTCATTTTTTTAACTTTTCAAAAGTCCATAACCACCATTTGGTTAAATTTTTAAATGAAAAGATTTCACACTTGAATTTTTTTTTAATTCCTAAATATCTACTCAATCATTATAAATTATAATGGAATTCAATATGAATTCATTCAATTTCTTAACAATCCAATCAAATGATTAGTACATATTTTTGTCTTTTAAAAATCTGTTATTAATGACAAATGCATTAATTTAAAAAAATTATATATATATACACACACAAATGTGTTCATAATCATCATGTTAATGTAAAATCTATTATTAAATGATAAATTCAAGATTATGTTATTCATCATATGGATCTAAACATAATGGACCTTACAACAATAACCATTGTGACACCAAAAGTGAAGCACTGAACCATTCATTCACCCTTTACAATTAACTTCAAATTTTGCCAATGAAGTTTTATTATTTTTTCCTCATTTTTGTCGTATACCTTAAAATAGTCTAAAATCTAGAGGATATCTTTCTAGAGTATGAAATTGATTTTCAAGTTTTTGTGTTTATACAACTTTCTTTTGCAGTTAAAATAACAAGTATTATCTTTAAATATTTGGCCTACATAAAAAAGTGGTTGAATCCTGGATGTTTCAGGGACTTTTGGAATCAAGAGTTCAACAAATGCACTTAATTTTTGACATTTTGGGGTCCAAATTAGTGTTGGCAAGTTCATACTATTCGGGAGATTTTTCAACTAGTTCAAAGGCAGGTTCTAAGATATTTGAATCATAAGTTCACAATTTTGTTGGAATTGGACGGCCCATGGAAGTGGCACTGGGTAAAACTAGGATCGGGACCCAAACGAGGCTCTTCTGGTATTTTCAAAAGGTCCAGGTTTTATATTTACCTATGTGTTAGCTTTTAAAAGTTTGAAAATAAGGCTCTATTTTCTAAGCAAGTTCTCAAATTTGATTGGTTGCACATGATTAATACCATAGAATATTTTGTTTTGGGCTTTGTTTGGACGTTGATCAAAACAAATAGGTAATGCACATTATTTTTTGGGTTTAAGTTGTGACTAATGTAGGTAGAATTTAACGAGATCTGGCTCCAATTGTTTTGGGAAATCTTTGAGACTAAAGGTATATTATGTAATCCCCCAAAAAAATCCATTGTCAGAATGACATCAAAGATTCTTTCTTACCAAAACAAAAAAGAACCCAAAATCCCAAGGTTCCTTTCAGAATCAAGGACGGGAACAACACTGGTCCAAACCCTGAAAAAAAAATGTCTAAACTAAATAGATGAATTTTAAGTGTGAATTTTAAATGTGATAATAGAGTTATCCGCAAAGTCACCCTGTCTTTGGGCATGCTTTCACCCCCTATCCCACCTTTCATTGGTATCTGCAAAGTAAAGAAATTTCATTAAATCTCAGTATGAAATGCTGAAACTAAGCATTTAATGCGCAAGGTTCGAGACTAATTATAGTAGTTGTACAGTTAAGAGCAGTGAAAATATATGTAGCAGGAGTGGAATCGCTCAAGGAGAAAGCAAAGACAGGATGAAACTCAGTTTACCACCAAAATTGGTGGAAAATTTAGTTTGGGTCCCAGTTATTTCGCTTTGTAAAATTTTCATTCCCTGTTACATGCTTGATGCACTATTATGCCGAAACTGGCCGTTCTTGTCCACTCATCGCCAGACTTTATGGTTAACTCTAATAATATTCAAAAATTCAAGTTCCAAAGCCTGAGTGTGAAACTCTCAACTTCCACCATCAAAGTCTGAATTCCTGATGTCGTGTATCTGAAGTGTTTTTACGTTTTGCATGATGTCATATTTGGTTGACCATTTTACAAAAAGAAAAGTCTTTACTGTCTTGAAGAATCCACTAAAATGGGTTGCGGGTTTTGGAAGGTGGGTGGGGGTGGAAGGCTTTTTGTCATCAATGGAAACTGACCAAACATCAACAACACAAGAGGGAACAACCACAAAATACTTCCCACACCAAATTTGAAGGAACTGGTAAACATGAGAGCCAAAGAGAGAAAACAACAATATGTACAAAGACAAAAACTTCATGAAAAAAGTTGTAACATGTCCAAGTAATTTAATTTATTTTATTGTCTTGTCCAAAAAACTCCTAAACCCAACAGACATATTAATCATTAAAATCAATCCCACCGCACTTCAAACAGAATTATGACCATTCTTTCAAAAAGTTCATTAAAAAAATAATAAGAAATATAATTTGCATAATTGTCCAGTTGTTGCAGCTTCTCTTTTGTGCCCACCTACAAGTCTTGTGTGGTTTTTCCTTGTTAAAAGAAACTTCGATCCTAGTCTTGAAATTGTAAAATTTATTCGAAATTTTTTCAAGCGAGGGTTTGATTGTTATTTTTCAAATTAAAAGCCTTTCAATTCTGGTTCTAACACATTAACTTCAGAGCCTGATTAAGACACTAGTTTCAATTTCATGTACATGCTACACAATCCACAATGCTAAAATATTTTAGAAGCACAAAATTTTATAACAAATTGAAACATGGGACTATGTAAATACGAAGTTCAACAACTAAATAAAATTAAAACTTAAATATAAAGTTCAACTTAGTTGTTAACTTTTAGAATTTAAAAAAAATAAAATCTAAAGATCATGACCTTGTTTTTATGAATACATTTCAATGATTAGAATTTCAGTTCTGGATTCACAAAAGATTAATTCCACGATCTAGTAATTCTTGTGTCAATTTCAATAAAATAATGATAACTTGAGTCCAAGTCACAAGAACCTAAACCCCTAATTTTTACCTTGCAAACTGAATATCCTCACTAACACTCGGATAGATCAACCCTTCACCCTATCCTTAGGGTCAACTGGTCTTTGCCTGGAGCACATAGAACCGTATGAGTTCTAGCAAATAGTGTACAAAAGTACCTAATGATATGGGTGTGTCCATTAGTACATGACTTTACAATAACTGAACACACTTTTCAGTTTCTGCTGTGGGTAGGTGACAAACAAGTGTTTTCTTCTTTGATCACGTATTTTATGACAATTTTTCACTCTTCAAGAAAGCACACCGAGGGAGGAAAATAAAAAAACTGAGGTTCAAAGTAAATTTTCTGACCTAAATTGGTCCTCAAGGAAGTTTCAACAAAAAATTTAATTAATTAGTCAATTAATTAATTAAATTTAAATTCTTCATGTGAAATGTGAAATTTTGACTCTTAAAGCCAAGGAGGTGAAGTAACCAGTGTAGTAGGTAAATAGGCCGTACTCCAGAAGACCTAGGGTGAACCGGCACCTACATTAGTTTAGGGTTTAGGGCCTACACCCTATGGTGAATCAGCACCTATATGAGTGGCAACTAGAAATGTATTTAGGTTGCTTTTAACCATAGTATACACCGAAGATGTAATCGGGGTATATTTTGGAGTCCAAATTTAACATTTCCTGGGGTTAAATCCGGTTAAAATACGGACACTGAAAGTGGAGGAGGTGAAGTTTACCAGTGTAGGTACTAACTGGTTCACCCCTGACCTTCCAGTAGAGAAGGGTCAGAGTGTTGGTTAAGTTAATAAAGCAATGTAAGCAATCAATTGGGTTGGTGAAAAACACCTTAGTAAGTTATTGTACTTCTACTTACAAAAAGGGAAGAGCAGTTGAGAGCATTGTTGCAGAAGTGTAACGGCAAGCTCAGTGAGGTGGTCCCACCCACACCCACAACAATTTTTTTATTTATTCATGTAACCCTAAGTGGTGATTGATGATGATCCATGTATATATATATGAAGATGTTTAAAAAATAAAAATGGCAACCATCCTTAATAGGAAGATTATGAACCAAATCTGGCTAAACCATATATATGTTCAGTAATAATATTAAATCAATCAACCTTCTACAAGATTTATGATTACACATTGTAAGCCAAAATAAAGAAATTAATCTAGTGATTTTTTATTAATTTTTTTCTCACTTTTGATGATTAAAACCATTGAAGAAATTATTTAATTTTGGATTTATATATATATATATATATGTTTTTGTTTTTTGGCGAAATTGGGGGCCTACATGAAAACAAGACCCACTTCCCATCAAAAGAACAAACCAAAACCAAACCCCACCCCCAAGACTGTACAAGAATTATCAACTACAGAAAGAATGAGCTTGCTTGGGATTTTTGCAGTGTACTATTAGGAGGGCACCTTAAAGGAGTAATCTTCCCTCTTGACAGAGGAGGTCATCTTATGGTTCCGGGCAGGCTCTTAATTTTTTTTGTAAGGGCCAGCTGTTTTTTCTTTGGGCTTCAGATATCCGCCCAGCAGTCATTATGCACAGGAATGCCCTCCGATGGGCAGGTTACCAGAATTTGACACTGCCCTTGACTCGACTGCCCGCCTCGGGTCCACATCTTGTTACCAGAATTTGATGCTGCCCTGGACTTGACTGCTACCTCAGGTGGACACCTTGTTACCAGAATTTGTAGAATTGTCGTCTACAAAAACCCTCTCTAGTCCCTCACTCCAGCGACCCTAGACTCCAGAGAGTCCATCTCCTGGAACAAGCAGCAGGAGCCCAGCAGAAGCTGCACCCTCTCTCTCTCTCTCTCTCTCTCTCTCTCTCTCTGTGTCCAGGCATTAAGGTGCATTGTGTTTTGGACGATCCTGTCTTTGGAACAGTGTTGACAGTTTCTAGATGCCCATTGAATTTGTGAAGAAGTAGCCAGCCAGCCTGCAAGCAAGCAGCTGGGAGCTGATGTTTTATAATCTTATAATCATTCATGCAGAGTAGCAAGAAGCTCTTTTGTGATGACCAAATTTATAGTGTGCAGATCAGTTCATGTGTGGCATGGACTAGGTGCAGAAACAATATAGAGAACAACAGTACTGTATTTGTGTTGTTTTGGGAAGACTTCATGATTTGAGCTGAGCGTGATTATGAAATTGGAGTGAAGGGTGGAGTGTTCATGGAGCTGGAAATTCAGCCTGGACTACTCACTCGTGTTTTCTTGTTAGATCAGGAAGTTGTTGTCGCGGGTGTTTGTGTGTTTTTTGCATCACTAGACATTGTTTTGTTGATGTTGATTTGTTGAGCTTCTTCATAAGTATCTTCTGCATTAAGGATTCAAAGTGGTTGCAGTACTATTAGTGATCAAGCTGTAATGTAATCTTAGGGGTGTTGAGTTTGAAGAGAATCCAACAAGCCCTGTGTGTGTCTGGGTTGAGCTGCAGCAGCTGCATTTTTGTTCATTGGAATTCATGGCGTACATTGCTACGGCGCCAGTACTCGAGCCGTCATTCAGCGGGCAACTGCAATGCAGTCTCTCTAGAGACACGGTTCCGGCGTCGACGTACTCGGACAAGTTTCTAGTGGATTCGAGGAGTCTGCAGGCCTCTGGTGATCCGTTGACACCCGGGTCGCATGCGGCGGCCTGCTGCACGACGAACGCTGCTGCTTCTTCTTCGAGTTTTTACCCTTCTGGTTGGCAAGCAATGCAGTTGAACGTTGCGGATAATGTGTTTCAGAAAGGACCAGCTGTGGCTGTTTCGAGTTCTTCCGGCACTTCCGCAAACGAACTTCGAGTGTTGGCGCCGTCGGAGATTAGCGTCAACAACAACGGCTCGCCCAGCTCAAGTTCGCAGCTTCCTGTAGGGTCGACTAGGAGTTCTTGCTCCGGCTCCCCCGAGCTGCTAGGTTCGACAATGATGAGTGGCGACCCATGGCAGTTGCAGCTGCTGGATTCCAACAACGCGTTCAGAAGCTCCTTGAACAGCTTGTCGGCGTCTTCGAGCCTGGTTTTGGACTCCAATATGAGCGGACACGCTAGCGGACTAGGCGCAGCAAATTCTCTGATGACGGGCGGTTGGAGAGGAGCGGGACATTCTCTAGACACGATGCCCATGAGCTTGAACACTCTTAGGACGTGGAGCTCGCGAGAGCAGGAATCATGTGGTCTTAGCACCCTCGAACCGACGACAGGACGTCTGGCGCTGCGAGGGGTTGGACTGCCGACCTCGCATTGCTTGGAGCAAATTTCCTCGGATCCAGCTTTCGCGGAGCGAGCAGCAAAATACTCACCTTTCAGCAACGGCGGCGAGTATTCGCAGATTTCGCAACCTTTGCCGTTCGTGACGTCCGATCCTGGCAAGTCTCGTGCACACGTCGCGGGAAGCACTCTGAGAACTCAACCGGAGTCTGAGAGCAAGATGTCTAGATCAACCTCCTCGACCCGCTCACCAGCAGCTTCAAGTGCAGCCAGGCTCGACCTTGCCGTATCGATGTCGCAAAAACTGGAAACTGCAAACCACCCCCTAGACACGCAGGAAGCTGCACTAGATCAGCAGCGAGGCGCTCAAGATCCCCCAGTAGTCGAGGAGCTGGCCACCGCAGCTGCAGATCATGAAGAGCTGGCGATTCAGGAACCAAAGGCGGCGTGTCATGTGGTCGAAGAGCAAGCAGTTGCTGTTGATGGAGGAGCGACGGACAGAGACAATATGAGTTTGAAAGAAGGTGAGGAAGGGATCTCAAAGGAAGATATCTCTGGCGTAATCCAGGCAGTTGCTTGCAGAGAATCAAACGACGAATACACCGGGAACAAGAGGAAAGAGATTCACTCGGATGCAAGCAAGGAAACCAACACCGCAACATACTTCACAGAAACAAAGGTATCCATGATGATGCACCTGGAGCTCTTGCACTTAGAGTTCAGCATTCTTGAGCAAGTCTAGTTAGGAGAGAAGGAAAAAAAGTCCGAAAGCAACAAGTTTGGAGCTTCAGTCTTTGCTGATATCTATCTATCTATCTATCTTTGCTTTTGAGAATCTAGGTGGATCATGAAAGCTGCGGCGATCAGGATCCACGAGCAGCGAAAAGGTACAAGGCAGGCTCTGCAGCAGCAGACGGCAAAGGTAGGTTATTAGAGTGTCTTCCGCCAGAAGACGGACTAGTGATGAAGTCTTTGGACAAGCAGACGGAGCGAAGCTCGAGCGAGTCGAACTCAGGGGATTCCAGCAGCCCAAGTGCGGGAGCAGCAGCAGCAGCAGCTGGTAACATGAGGATGAAAGAGAATGTGAAAACCCGGAGTGGTAGTACTGAACCCGCCGCATCCAAACAAGACTACGTTCACGTCCGCGCGAGAAGAGGTCAAGCAACTGATAGCCATTCCCTTGCTGAAAGGGTAAGAACTTTCTAACCAGTTTTCAGAGCTGAGTTCAGTGCAGGAAAGCTGTGAGAAATGCTCTAGAGTTCTTCCTTATTTACTGATTTGTAGCAATTCCTTCTTCGAATTCTATTGAACTCTTGCCTGGGATATTGAGCAATACACTCAAAAAAATACTCGTGAGTTTTCTTTCTCCTTGGACTCTACCAAGAAAAGAAGTGAGCTGCAATCCTCATGTGTTTTCTGCTGCTAGGGAAGCAACTGCAGTAGGTTTTTTGCCACAACAAACACCAGAGAGCTCACAAATCAGGACAAATCATTACTGATACATGAAAGACTTTCTGCTAAGCATTATAGGCTCTCCGGTCCAAGCATATAAGCTTTCTCATGGCAGTGCTCATGAGGGTAATTTATATGTCCGGATCATAATATGTCCTCCCCATGTTAAACAACTGATCTTATGGATCATGGATGTTGTTTGTTTGTTTGTTGTGGGGCAGGTTCGGAGGGAGAAAATAAGTGAACGAATGAAGTATTTGCAAGAGCTTGTTCCTGGCTGCAGTAAGGTGCAGGGCACAAAACACTAAGTCTTACTGCTGTCCTAGCTAGAAAAAATTCTTCCTTCTTCCTCTCATGAGTCTTTTAAGCTGCAATCCATTTTTGTCATTGATATATGAGAAGACCCGAGTTCTAATGTACGATTCGTGATTTTCAGATTTTTCTGGTGTTGGTTCTTTCTCTCTTATTTTATTGGTTCTGTTCCAGTAAGTTTACATTTGGTCTCACATTTTGAGGGATCGTGTTTAGAAGGTGTTTGTTGGTACTGTGAAACTAAGTTCTGTGAGTTCATTTTTCAGGAACTCCATGGAACATTTTGTATTTTAACTCTTGTTATTTGGTTTGAACTTGCTGTCCATTCTTAGGGATGGCAAAACTATTACAGGATCATTGAGATGAGAGGACTGCTTTTTTGGAATGAATTCAACAAAATGTGTTTTCTTTGTCTGTGGAATGATGCAGGTGACAGGCAAAGCTGTGATGCTGGACGAGATAATCAATTATGTACAATCACTTCAGCAACAAGTTGAAGTAGGAAATTGCACTTCACCTCTTCAACTCCTCTTGATCTAAGCATACTACATTGCCAGACCAAATCTAGTCATAACTTAAACCTTGACAGGACTTCAAACAAACTGTTGATTGCAAATTGTTCAGTTTTGGCAGAATGAGATCCCACTATTTCTATAGTAACATTAGGCACATTTACATCCTGCAGAGGTTCACTATTGTCTTCAGAAAGTTTTGGGGATTGGACTGTCCAAACCCATTGGATTCAAAGTAAACCAAAATCTATTTTTCGCTTTTCTGTTTTGCAGTTTTTGTCTATGAAGCTTGCTGCTGTCAACCCTCAATTAGACTTCAACCTGGATAGTATTCTCAAGAAAGAGGTACCACAGCTCCACACCATTTTTCTCTTGTAGGTACCAAATCCTGAAAAAGCCAATTTAAGATACGTGCTGGAAAGTAGGGTGGTCATAAGTAACTGCAAAATTGTTCTCTTGGATCTCTTGGATTTAATATTATCCTGTTTTAAATTCAGTGCAAATCTTAGTGTATCAAAAGCAAGCTCAAGGAAAACAAAAGAAACTAGTTGTTTCACTATTCTGATCTGAAGTAAACTAGTGTTGCAATTGTGTTAACTACATTGTAAAATCATACACAGAACAACCCAGAAAAAGCAAAAGACACTCTACTTACTTAGTGTTACCAACTTGTCGAAATCAACAGATATTGCAATCTGGAGTATCTTCAGTACTGGGTTCAGAATTACCCTCAACCTTCGGGCTGCATCAGCCACTCCTGACATCACGCCTAGCATCTGCTGGTCCAGATTTCCAATCTCAGCTTGGAACAATGGATAGTCACTTATGCAGAACCATCAGTGCCCCTACCAGTATCCCTTTTGTACCCAATTTGGATGCCTATGGAGATGATGATGCAACTCAGGTACAAAAAAATGACTCCTGTTTTTTCTTTCAAGTCTAGTACGATCAAGGCTTCTGTTTGCAGTAAAGAAGTTTAGAAGTTTAAAAGTTTTCTCCATTCATTTTCAGTCACCTCCCCTCATAGAATTTCCCTTGAAACCACAAACAAACCTTCTTCTGTTCTCAGAATATTTCAACTCGATTTTCAAAGAACCTTCCAATTTTGTATGGTTTAAATTTTTAGAAGTTCTTTATGTAACTTGGGAAGGGACTTTTCTTCAGCTCTTCCTGGGTTTTTGGGCCTACTGTCGTCTTATTGAAATGTTAATCAAATTGAAGCAAGCAATGAGCAGAAGACGCACAGTAGTAAGTACTTCCCTAACAAAGTCTGTCTTACTGACAATTGTGGTTCGAAGTGCAATATGCTGCTGTTATATTGGCATGTAAACTACATAGGAATTGACTGCTTCCAGTGTGGATGTTGCCTGTAGATGTCGATAGGATGGGATCGAGAATTGCAGAGTATGCTTCACATGGGATTTGGCCAAACTGGTCAAGCAACATCATCATCATTACTAGAAGGCTTTAACAACTGTATGTCCCAATGTTTCATCTCTACATCAATTTGTGATTGCTTCTCTCATCTCAATTGCTCTAGTTGCCTAATTACCAACCATTCATTCTTGAACAACTCTTTCTTATCCTGAGGAGTTGGAAGGCAGCACAAGTTCATGTCTATTCAGACTTGATCCCACTGCCGCTTGTGATGGGTTTCATATGGTTATGTTTAC
>Ga0116229_10004530_pt1 | contig 22772 bp, 22 predicted proteins | sample S1TSphgellanicum_3_FD_87313 | JGI IMG/M metagenome (GOLD analysis project Ga0116229, IMG submission 87313) | Host-associated microbial communities from peat moss isolated from Minnesota, USA - S1T2_Fc - Sphagnum magellanicum MG | ecosystem: Host-associated > Plants > Peat moss > Unclassified...
CGAATCGTCTGCATTCCCAGTCACGCCTGGGGAGGATGAGGAGACGAATCCTGGTATGTACGGTAGGGAGCTTGCCAGTGGGATCAGCGAACAAAGATGCGAATGAAAGTCTGGACTCCGGCGTCATTGATTATTTGTTTTTCGGTGTGCTGCCTCCTCGGTTGTCCCTTCCTGAAGGACCGCATCAAGTTTGTCCAAGCTCTGCTCCCGGAGGCGCCGGAAATTCAGCACCCAGTGGAAACCAAGCAGCAGGCCCGCCAATTACCCGGAAATAAGGATAATAGTCTAAAAAAAGGATAGTAAAAGTTATTGACTATTTGGGATTTGTCGCTAGGATTGCCTCATGTGCCAGCAACCCCTGCTCTTTGACTCGCGCCTTATGGCCCGGATGCGAGTGTCACGTAACGCGCACACCTGCGCGGTGACCTCCCGATGCTGAGACCTGGACCTGTGATCATCGCTGAATGGATCGTTTTTGCCGCTTCCTGGTTGTTGGCGGCCGCCTGGCGTCGCCCTGTTCGCCAGAGACTCGGAATCAAGCGAGAATTGACCTACCGGGCGATTCTGATCGTTGGCGGGCTGGTTTCTCTGATTCCTTCTCATGGTTATGAAGGGCCGCTGCGACTCTGTCACGTCGACGCGATCCAGGCGTGGCTGTGCGTCCTGCTGATTGCCGCCGGGTTCCTGTTTTCGTGGTGGGCCCGGGTGCATCTCGGGGACTTGTGGTCTGGGCAAATCACCACGAAGGACGGTCACACGCTCATCGACACAGGCCCCTACGCGCTCGTTCGTCATCCCATCTATACCGGCATTCTGATGGCCGTCTACGCGACGGCCGCAGTCAAGGGCACGATTCCAGGTCTGATCGGCCTGATATTGATCACGGCGGGACTTTGGATCAAGGCGACTCTGGAGGAGCGGTGGTTGTCGACCGAACTGCAAGACGAGGCCTATCGGCGGTATCGTCGCCGGGTTCCGATGCTGGTCCCGTTCATGCCGGTGGGGTGGGGCCGATGAACCTTGAGGTCGTCTACAAAGTATTGACCGCGCCGGAATTCGCGGCACTACGAACGGGCGTGTTTCTTGGTAGCGCGGTTGATCTCGCCGACGGCTTCGTGCACCTCTCGACGGCCGCGCAACTGACCGGGACCGTCGATCGTCACTTTGCGGGACAGCGCGATCTGACCGTCGCCGCTTTTGACGTGCGGCGCTTGGGTGACGCCCTGCGCTGGGAAGTGTCTCGAGGCGGACTGCCCTTCCCGCACTTGTACGCGCCGCTCAAGTTGGCCGATGCGATCGCCCATGGTCCACTGCGGCGCGAGCCGGACGGGTCCGTGCAGCTACCGCAGTCGCTGCCGCCGGCGCAGGGCGCCGCCGCGCTGGAATGAACCAACAAACTCCGGATGTGTTCCGCTACCATTCGGCGCATGACAAGTAGCGGATTTTCCGAATGAGCAGCACCCCGGATCCGACCGGGACTCTCGAGACCGCACTCGCCCACGCGCAGCGACTGTTGCAAGATTCGCCCGCCTTGGCTGCCGAGCAGGCTGAGGAAATCCTCAAAGTCGCGCCGGGACATCCGCCGGCCATTCTGCTGCTCGGGATGGCGCGCCGCATGGCCGGCGATGTGCCGACCGCCCTGGAAGTCCTTCGCCCGCTCGCCGCGAGTCAACCCCGTTGGTCCGCAGCGCATTACGAATTGGGTCTGACGCTGGCGGAAAGATCACCCGAGGAGGCGCTCGTCGCGTTACGCCAGGCCGTCAAGATTCGGCCAAATCTGCCCGATGCATGGCGGGCGATCGGCGATCAACTGCTGATCAAGGGCGATACGCAGGGAGCCGACCGAGCATATGCGGAACACATCCGCGCCTCGACGCAAGATCCGCGTCTGTTGGTTGCCGCATCGGCCCTCGTGGATGGCAGGATCGCGCAGGCGGAAGCCTTGCTGCGCACCCATTTGAAGCAATTCGAAACCGATGTCGTGGCGCTGCGCATGTTGGCCGAAGTCGCCGCTCGACTGGGCCGTAATGCCGATGCGGAAGTCTTGCTGGAGCGCTGTTTGGAACTTGCGCCCAGTTTTCACCCCGCACGCCATCAATATGCGCTGATTTTGCATCGACGCAATCGATCGGCGGCGGCGCTGCGAGAGATCAACCGTCTCGAGAAACTCGACCCGCACAATCCGATGTATCGGAATTTGAAGGCCGTCATTTTGGTCAAGATCGGCGGTTATCGCGAATCGATCGAACTCTATGCGGAGGTTCTCAAGGTCCACCCCGAGCACGCGAAAATCTGGTTGAGCTATGGCCATACGCTGTCCACCGCGGGTCGCGAACAGGACAGCATTGCCGCCTACCGCAAGAGCATTGAATTGGAGCCGCACCTCGGGGAGGCCTATTGGAGCCTCGCGAACCTCAAGACGTTTCGCTTCACCGACGCGGAAAAGCAGGCCATGACGGCGCAACTCGCTCGCACGGATCTCTCCGAAGAGGATCGCTACCACTTTGATTTTGCGATGGGCAAGGCCTTGGAGGATGACCGTCAATACGCCGAATCATTCCGGCATTACGCCAGCGGCAATGAACTGCGGCGCAAGCGCTCGAATTACCGCGCGGACGATGTTTCGGATTTCGTGAAGCGATCCAAAGATCTGTTTTCCAAGGAATTTTTTGAGGAGCGTCGCGGGTTTGGCGCGGCCTTCCCGGATCCTATTTTCGTGGTCGGAATGCCGCGTGCAGGTTCCACGCTGATCGAACAGATTCTGGCCAGCCACTCGAGCGTCGAGGGCACGATGGAACTCCCGGACCTGATCATGATCGTCGAAACCTTGGCGGGAAGCCCGGGCCCTGACGAGGTTTCGCCGTATCCGGGCGTGCTCGCAGCCTTGAGTGCCCAGGAATGTCGTCAGATCGGCGAAGACTACATCGAGCGCACCCGCATCCAGCGCAAGACGCAGAAACCGCTATTCATCGATAAGATGCCGAACAATTTCTCTCATATCGGCTTGATTTCGCTGGTGCTTCCGAACGCGAAGATTATCGATGCGCGGCGGCATCCGATGGCCTGTTGTTTTTCCGCATTCAAGCAGCATTTCGCCGAGGGTCACCGCTACTCCTACGACCTCGAGGACACAGGGCGCTATTATTCCGACTACGTGCAGTTGATGGCGCACTTCGATAATGTCCTGCCGGGCAGGGTGCACCGGGTGTTCTACGAGAACATGATCGAGAACACGGAGACCGAGGTCGCGCGTCTGCTCGAATATTGCGGATTGCCGTTCGAATCAGGCTGTTTGCGGTTTTACGAGAACGATCGGCCGGTCAGAACAGCGAGTTCGCAACAGGTCCGGCAGCCGATCTACAAGCATGGCGTCGAACACTGGCGTCATTACGAGCCGTGGCTCGAGCCGCTCAAGAAGTCATTGGGCCCGGTGCTCGACGCCTATCCGGTCACGCCACCCTTTTAAAAGCTCGAAAAGTGTGGGATACATACGACAGGGGAGCTGGCATCTAGAAAAAATCGAGGGGATGCATCAATGACTCGCAGCCGAAAGCGTAAGTTAGCGCGGAATCATGCGCGAAATCGGGCTAAGTGGGCGGGCGTACCGCTAGCCTCCGCTCTGATGGCGGGAGGTGGCATCGGACATGCCGCCGACGATTCCGATACAGGGATGCTCCAGGAAGTTGTCGTCACGGCGCAAAAGCGCTCCGAAGATTTGCAGAAGGTTCCGATCAGCCTGCAAGTGCTTTCGGGTAAGGAGCTCGAGCAGCACCAGGTGACCGACTTCGATAGTTTTGCCAAGCTCCTGACGAGCGTGAGCTACCAGTCTCTCGGACCCGGCCAGGCGCAGCTTTATTTTAGAGGTATCGCCAGCGGTGGCGATGGCCTGCATGCGGGCTCACTGCCGGCCACCGGTTTGTACCTCGATGAAATACCGGTGACGACGATTGCCAATAACCTCGATATCCACATGTACGACATTGCCCGGGTCGAGGCTTTGGCCGGCCCGCAGGGAACCTTGTACGGTGCGAGTTCGCTGTCGGGCACCTTGCGTATCATCACGAATAAGCCCGATCCCACCGCCTTCTCGGCGAGCTACGATCTCAAAGCCGACAAGTTCCGCAACGGTAACCCCGGCGAAGAGTTTGACGGTTACGTCAATATTCCGCTGTCGGATGGCATTGCCGTTCGTTTGGTCGGTTACTACGATCACGAGGGCGGATACATCAATAATCTTGCGACGACCAATGTCTATCAGCGCGGCATTCCGGCGCTGGGCATTCCCAACGACCCGATCGCCGTCAGTAACTACGGCAATGGCCCCGGTTCGGTCGAGCCCAATGTGTCCGGGCGTCGATTCAATCCCGTGACGACTTACGGTACGCGCGGTGCATTGAAAATTGATCTGAACGACAATTGGACCATCACGCCGCAGATCTTGGCGCAATCCCAGCGCGCCGACGGCAATTTTTCGTACGACCCGTCGAAGGGCTACTTGAACGTCGGTGATTTCGGGAACGAAGTGAACACCGACAACTGGTGGCAGTCGGCTCTCGCGATCGAGGGCAAGGTGTCGGACTTCGATATCCTTTATTCAGGCGGATACTTCCAACGCAAGGTTCACAACGTCGTTGACTACTCGGGATACACGGTCGCCTATGACGCGTATTCGCAATATGCGGGGGCAACCTTCTCGGCGACCCGCTTCCAGAATTGCGCGCAGGGAACTCCCGCGAATAATTGCAATGGTCAGGGTGGGCCGCTCACCGATCCGACTCAGTTCGTCGATAACCACGATAGTTATCAGAAGCTGAGCCAGGAACTCCGTGTGACGTCACCGGCCGATTTTCGTCTTCGCGGAACGGCGGGGCTGTTCTATCAACGTCAAAGCGACAATATTCGGGCCGCTTTCCAAACCAACGACTTACCGGCGTATTACGCCATCGATGGGTCTCCGAATGTCATATATCTGAGCCAGCAGACGCGTGTCGACCGAGACTACGCGGTGTTCGGCGACGGCACGTTCGACATCACGGATCATCTCAAGCTGAGTGCCGGTATCCGAAAGTTTTGGGCGAACAATACCTTGTACGGTTTCTTCGGCTTTCAGAGTTATTGTTCCTTCGCAATCAATAACGATCCCGTCGTGCCGAACTACCGGCCCTGCGTCAACACCGACAAGAAGGTCGTCGAGAGCGGTGAAACCCACCGGGTTACGCTGACCTACCAAATCGACCCGGACCGGATGATTTACGGCACGTACTCGACCGGCTTTCGGCCCGGCGGCATCAATCGACTGCCCGATGTGGCTCCATACGGCGCCGACACGCTCACCAATTTCGAGTTCGGTTGGAAGACCTCATGGTTCGACCACACTCTCAGGGTGAACGGAGCGACATTCTATGAGCGCTGGAACAATTTTCAATACGCCGTTACGGGCGTGTCCGGAATCACCAGCATCGTGAATGCGGCCAATGCCGCTGTGAAGGGAGTTGAAGGCGAGATCAATTGGCTCGCGATCGACAATTTGACACTTTCTGTGTCCGGGACCTACGTCAATGCGCGGACGACGCAAAACCTTTGTAAGCTAAACGACGAGGAACAAGTCGTGCATGACTGCGCCCCTGAGGACTTGACGGCGCCCTCGGGCACACAGTTGCCGGTCACGCCAAGGTTGAAGGGCAATCTCACCGCGCGTTATGAGTTCAAGGTCTCGGACTTCGGCAACTACGTCCAGGGCACGGTGATTCACCAGGGCTCATCGACCAGTCAGTTACAGCAAACCTTTCCCTATAATTTGGAGCCGAACCTGAACGGTTTCACGACCTTCGATTTTGTAGCGGGCACCGGGATGCATAACTGGCGCGTGTCACTCTACGTGGAGAATCTGTTCAACAAGGAAGGCGTCTTGGGTCGCATCAATCAATGCGCGGACGCCTATTGCTATGCGAACTCACGGGCCTATCCCATCAAGCCCGAGAACTTCGGCATCAAGTTCGGCCAAAGTTTCTGAGATCGAAGGTGGCTGATTGCGGCATTTGAAGCCAGGTGCCGCAATCAGCGCCGTTTTGGGCTGGGCCGGGCTCGTCGGGGGCGCGGACGCGCCATGAGCTACGTGCTGATCCATGGCGCGTGGCACGGAGGCTGGTGCTGGCGCCGCGTGGCTGAGCCCCTGCGAGCGGCCGGGCATCGCGTTTATACCCCAACGCAAACAGGCCTCGGCGAACGATCCCACTTGTTGTCCCGCGCGATCACGCTCGATACCTTTATTGCCGACATCGTCAATCTGCTGGAATGGGAGGATCTGCACGACGTCGTGCTCGTCGGGCACAGTTTCGGCGGCATCTCGGCGACCGGGGCCGCCGACCGCGTGGCAGAGCGGATCCGTCACATCGTTTATTTGGACGCGCTGATCCTCGACAATGGCCAATGCGTCTTTGACACCATGACGCCCGACTTCGTGGCCTCGCGTCGACGGCTTGCGGACGAGACGTCCGGTGGTTTGTCGATGCCGTTCCCAAAACCCGCCTCCATGGGAGTCGTCGATGCCGCAGATGCGGCGTGGTTGCGCGCGAAGTGTACGCCGCACCCTTTGTCGACCTATGAGACCGCGTTGCAGCTTGTGAATCCCGTGGGCAATGGTCTGCCCGCAACCTACGTTGCGGTAACGCCCGAGTTTCCCGCGCTTGCGAATTCTCGTCGCTATGCACAGGGGCGCGGGGATTGGCGCTATGTCGAAATCGAGGCTGGCCACGATGCGATGGTGACCTCGCCGCAAGCGGTTCTCGAGATCCTCAGGCCTCTCGGGATGAATTCTTAGCGTCGCGAGCGTTACGCGCGCTATCATCGGCGCAGAAATAGAGCGCGTTCTGCCCTGTCGTCCGAGGATTCCTGCTCATTTGAATACCAATCTTAGCGCTGCGCAGCCCGATCCTGTGCCGCATCGCGCCTTTGCTGCGCTGTCGAATCCCAGTTATCGCATCTACTTCCTCTGCGCATCCGCGGCGCTGATGGCCGACAACATCGAACATGTCATCAGTTATTGGGTGATCTTCGAGAAGTTTCATTCGGGCGCGCTGGCTGGTTTCGCCGTCATATCGCACTGGGTGCCGTATCTGTTTTTTGCCGGATACACGGGCGCTCTGGCGGATCGCTTCGATATTCGCCGCCTGATTCAGCTGGGCATGGCTCTTTTCATGGGGGTCTCCATTTGCTGGGGCGTAATGTTCTATACCGACTCGGTGGTGCTGTGGAAGGCGATGGTCTTGTTGGTCGTACATGGGATTGCAGGAGTCATTTGGATACCGGCCTCGCAGGTGTTGATCAATCGGATCGTGGGGCCGGCATTGCTGCCGAGCGCTGTGCGCATGACGGCCACGGGCCGATATTTGGGCTTCGTTGTGGGGCCTGCCGTTGGATCTGGACTCATGCTCCTGTTCGGTCCGACAGTGGGTATCTTCATCAATGCCGCGATTTACGCGCCGCTATTCATCTGGTTGATCCGTGCTCCCTATGGTCAGCCGACCGAGAGGATTCTTGGTGGCTCACCGCCATTGCGAGGTGTTCGCGACATCCTCGCCACGATGCGTGTGGTCGCGACCGATCGCGTGCTGTTGTCGATGACGATTTTAGCGGGCGCCACGTCGTTCTTCGTCGGCAATTCTTATCAGGCGCAGATGCCGCGATTTGCCTTTGACCTCGGTCATGGTCGTGCCGACTTCTCCTATAGCGTGTTGCTCGCGGCGGATGCGGCCGGTGGCCTCATCGGCGGCCTGATTCTCGAGAGTCGCGGACTTCTGTCGCCCAAGGTATCGAGCGCGTATTTACTCGCCATTGCCTGGTGCCTTGCCTTGACCGTATTCGCTCTTTCCAACTCCTACGTATTGTCGATTCTCGTATTATTTTCGGCAGGGTTCCTGGAGTTGTCATTCAATGCGATGGCGCAAACCTTGGTTCAAATCAAGGCGCCGCCGGCCATTCGTGGCCGCGTGATCGGGGTTTTCACGATGTCGGGGCACGGTCTGCGCACATTCAGCGGTCTCAATGTCGGCTTGCTCGGTGCCGCGGTAGGCGTGCATCGCTCGCTCGCGTTCAGCGCAACGATCTTGTTTGTTTTGCTCGCCGGTATTTTTTTCACGCGAGCTCGCGCACCGTAGAGAGGGTCTCAGTGATACCGACGGATGAAGGATACATGCGCTCGGCCCTGGCCCTTGCGGAACAGGCGGTGTTGCTCGGTGAGGTTCCAGTGGGTGCACTCGTCGTGCACGGCGGCCGCGTGATCGGCGAGGGTTGGAATACACCCATTGGCGCCCATGATCCGACGGCCCATGCGGAAATCGTCGCGTTGCGCGCGGCTGCGCTGGCGCAACGCAATTACCGACTGGAGTCTGCGACTCTCTATGTCACGCTCGAGCCTTGCGCCATGTGTACAGGAGCGATCCTGAATGCGCGCATCGCGCGCCTCGTGTTCGGTGCCTGGGATCGCAAGGCGGGCGCGTGCGGGAGTGTCTTTGATCTGCCCCGAGAGCCGCGCATGGCGCACAGGCTCGATGTCTTTGGTGGCGTGCTCAGCGAGGATTGCGGCGCCGTGCTGCAGAGATTCTTTGCAGCCCGTCGGTGAGGATCAATTGAGCGCGGTATTTCCGCCCCAGACCCATTCGAGCAAATCGCGGTAGCCGCGCACGTTGTCGACGTAGCGGACCGGTTCCCAGCCGCGCGCATACCCATTTTCGGTCTGCGTATACCAGTGCTCTTCCGCCAGCAGCGGCAGGAATTCGCGGACATCCTGCCATGCATCCGGATCGCGGCCGGCTTTTTGGGTCAGCACGCGCGCATCCTCCAGGTGTCCGTAGCCGATGTTGTAGGCGGCCAGCGCGAACCACGTGCGATCCGGCTCGGGCACGTGCGTCGGGATCTTCTCGTACACCTGCTTGAAATAGCGGGCGCCGCCGAAAATGCTCTGACGCGGATCGTTCAGATTGCTGACCTTGACCTCGCTGGCCGACTGCTCGGTCAGCTGCATCAAGCCCTTGGCGCCGGTCGGTGATGCCGCAGTCGGATTCCACTTCGATTCCTGATAGCCGATTGCGGCAAGCAAGCGCCAGTCCTGGCTGCTTTGCGCGCCTGCTTCTTCGAACCATTGACGATAAAGCGGTAAGCGCTGCTGCAGGTCGCGCATGAAGCCACGGGCACCGACGAACTGCAGGTTTTCCGCACGGCCGTAGTATCGCTGCACGATGGCGGCCAACTCGCCGTTGGCGTTGACCTGTGCAAAATACGTGTCGATATTGCTGAGAAAATGCGGGTCCCGCGAACTCACGGCCCAGGCGATCGATTGACCCTCGGGAAAATCGAACGCAATGCGCAGGTCCGGATGTACGTCGTGAGCGAGAGAAAATTCGGTCGAGTCCGCAATCGTGTAATCGATGGTGCCGTTGGCCACACCGTCGAGCAGGGCCTGCGTGTCGGTGCTCGTGTTTTCCAGCCAGACGAGATCGGGTATGGATTGACGGGCCTTATACAAGGTCAAGGCATGCGAACTATCGGCAACGATCTCCAAATCAGCGCTGCCGATATCGGACAATGACTTTGGCCGTTCCTCATCTCGCCGGTAGATCAAGTGCTCGCGAACGCGCTGATAGGCGGGGCCGAAGCTGATGCCGGGAACCGGTGTCGACGGAATTTTAAGGCCGGCCGCCGCCAAATGGGCGCGACCCGAAGTAAGTGCCGAGTAGATTTCGGTGTAGCTCGCCATCGGCGTGATCTTGAGACGTACGCCGAGCGCGCTCGCATAGCGACGTGCGAGTTCGTATTCAGGACCCTCTGGCATATCGTCGACACCGCGATAATATGCGAGCGGACCGTTGCGCGTTACGACGCGCAACTCCCCCAGGGTCTTGATCTGATCGATCAAACCCGGCACGGGAGCGTAGGATCCGAGCAGCGAGACCGCAGATGCGGCAATCGCAAGCTTTGCCCAGGGCGCCAAATTTTTCGTCTGATTGAGCTGTCGCACGGTATTAATTTATTTGGAGTCCCGTGAGGCCGGTGAGTTCCAGAGGAGACGCACGCGTTGCCGATAGGATAGAATAAACCTTTATTGGTGATCGCGGGCTCTTGACAAATGCGTTTTTAGTGCGGTTGCACACTGCATCACAGGGCAGAAAACTTTAAGTTAACGGGAGAGGTACCGAAGTGGTCATAACGGCGCCGACTCGAAATCGGATGGTCGGGTAATTCCGGCACGTGGGTTCGAATCCCACCCTCTCCGCCACTTTTTTTATAAATAATTTCCGGTACTTAACTTAGTGCCGGATTTTTCCACCATCTGACTGATCCCTGGCTGAGCAAATTCACGCGACATATTTTTGGGTCGCGAGAGTCCAGCCGACCGCATTACTTCAATTTTTTCTCATAACGCCAGACCTCGAGAGGAAACGTGCCGCCGCCGACGTCCAGGTTCTCGATCACGGTACTCCTGCGCAGCCAACCACGTTTCTCGTAAAACCTGGCGGCCCGTTCATTGCCGATCGCGCATGCGAGCCAAGCAATACGTACACCGCATCCACTAAGCCGGGCTTCTGCATCAACAATCAGTTCTGCGGCGAGACCCGTGCCTCGCGCCCCGGAAGAAACGTAGAGTTGGTAGAGTTCCGGCGGCTTGATCATGCAAAAGCCGATCGGTGCATCGACGGGCCCGATTACCCGCACCCGGTCCAAGGAGACGGCAAGACGTTGCTGAAAACTCTCCAGCGTACGTAATCGAGCGAGCGGCTCCGGCACGAGTTGCGCATGTGCATCTTGCCACCCATCGAACCATATTCTTGCCAGACGCTCGATTTCCGATGGCTTGGCGTCTCTTACACTCATGACAGGTGATCAGCACCCGCCGCAATTGACCCGGAGCCGACCCCCGTCAATGTGCGTTTCTTGGCGACAAGGCTGTCTTCACGTGCCCGGCTTCGAGATCGATCGCCCATGCCTTCCATCCTGGGCTGATCCTTTCAAGCTTGTCCAATAGTTGTGCGCTATCCAGCGTCGGGGCTCCGCTGGGAAATTCCGCCTTGACGGTTCGCAGATACTCGACCCCTCTCTGGGAATAGATTTCAATCACGCGCTGGTCGAGTGCGAGCTGATACCAACCATAGTTTCCGGGGTTCTGTTGCTGAAGCTCGTCATACTTGTTTTCGAAATCATCGAGCTTGGTAAAGGGATGTGGCGCGTTATCAAGTCCGACAGTCCAAAAGATTTCGTTCGATAAGGCCTGCGGCGAGGCCTTTGCCTTGAGATATGCATAACCCACATAGCTGGCGAGAAATTCATTGAACCACTTTGTTTGCGGATCAATTCCAAGTTGTCGGATGATCGAATGGCCGATTTCGTGCGTCCCGATCCCGTCGCAACCTTCAAATTTGACCTGATCCCATTTCCTGCCATTCGCCAGAGCTGCCCGGAGCATTGCGGGCGGTACTTCCTCTCGCTTTGGCACGAGCATCCATGTCACATCATCCCAACTGACCGGCATGACGAACACTGCGGGGCTGGTTCCATCGACTGAGGGCATGCCATATGGCTCCTCCCCAGCGACCGTCGGCCACTGTTGCGGGTTGAGGACTGCCATCGTTATGGGGGCAAACGGAACATGGAACAGGTCCGTGTAATAGGCGATTTCGCCACGAAAAAGACTCTGAAGATACCGGGCACGCCGCTCCGCATGTGGGCTATAGAAGGTTGGCATGACGCCGGGGATTGAGTTCAGGCTCAGAGATTTGATGCCGTCCATACGGTTCAGTTCTTCAGGACCCGTCGCGGTATCCGTCGGTGCGGCGTGAAGGGAAAATGCCCACGCCAGTGGCAGAGCAAATGCCGCGGACAGCGAAACTTTCATGCGATTTGCCTGCTCCGTGAAGTAACGAAACGCCAGTCGGCGAGTTCACGTATCGCGACTGCGAGACCTGGGTCTTACAAGTGACACCGCTTGGCCCAGCTAAGCTTACGCCAACCCGCCAATTTCCGCTTTGCCTGCGGTAAGCTGGCGAAGAAACCAGGCTAAAGGGACGCAAGTCACTAACCGGCGATTCAAGTCGGGGGGGTGCCCACATGCAGAGAAAAAAGAAAACCACCGTGGACGCGGTTCTGGAGTTCTTGGACTGCATCAATCAACACGATGCGGACAGGCTCGCCGAGTGCATGTCTTCTGACCATGTGTTCATCGACTCGCTTGGCCAGTCGGTCAAGGGCCGCGAGAACATGCGATCGGGATGGCGAGGCTATTTTGCGTTTTGCCCCGACTACTGGGTCTCGCATGAGGAGATTTTACCGAGCGGTCAGCTCGTGGCAATCTTCGGGGCCGCCGGCGGGACTATAGCGGCGGGTGGCAAACTCCCGCCGGAGAACAAATGGACTGCCTCCGCTGCGTGGCTGGCCATTGTCGAGGATGGCCTGATCAAGCAATGGAGGGTCTATGCAGACAATAAGCCCGTCTACGATATCTTGGCGAGGTCAAAAACGAGTCCGACTCAATAACTGCGCAGGCGAGCCAATGCCTCGGTACTGAACATGACTTGCGAAATGCCCAGCGGACGATCAATTCAAGTTGGGCTGAGGCGTGATCCGCAAGTAAGGTTTCACCGCAACAAAGCCCTTCGGGAATTTCTGTTTGATGACCTCAGGGTCCTGGATCGACGGGACGATGACGACGTCATCCCCATGCTTCCAGTTACCCGGCGTTGCCACGCTGTAGTTATCGGTCAGTTGCAGGGAGTCGATCACTCTGAGTATCTCGTCGAAGTTGCGGCCTGTGCTCGCCGGGTAGGTGATGATCAAGCGGACCCTTTTGGCGGGGTCGATCACGAACAATGAGCGCACGGTCGCGGTCGCGCTGGCATTGGGATGAATCAAGTCGTAGAGCACGCTCACTTTCCGATCGGCATCGGCAAGGATCGGAAAGTTGACCGTCGTTCGCTGCGACGAATCGATGTCCTCGATCCATTTCTTGTGGGAATCGACCGGGTCCACGGAGAGCGCGATCGCCTTGACGCCGCGCTTCGCAAACTCATCCTTGAGCTTCGCCGTCAGTCCCAATTCCGTGGTGCATACAGGCGTGAAATCAGCCGGATGGGAGAACAGAACGCCCCAACTGTCGCCGAGCCATTGGTGAAAGTGGATCCGGCCGAGGCTTGAATCTTGTTCGAAATCGGGGGCGATGTCCCCGAGACGCAGGCTGGACATGATGACTCCTGAAAGTACGCGAGCGACTTTGATCTTGGGCTGGGCCCAAACTTAGTCGCGCAATCTCTTGCGTGGAAATAATCGATGTGCAGAAGCTTATGCCGAAGCAGCATCGCCATAAGGCGACCAGGGTGTTCGCGCGCAGTGTGTTTTTGGTGAGTTCCTGGAACTCGCCTCCGACGGCTATCTGCGTGCTACGCTTCATCGCGTGATTACGCCACCAGCAGGTCGGGAGCGAATATCGGCCGCCGTGCATTTGAGCCCCGGGCCCATGGTCTTTCTGGCGCTGTCACTGCTGGGTGCGGCGCTGGCCTACGCCGGTACGACCCTCGAGCGCGTGAAACGCAGCGGCGTTCTGAACGACGTTTTGGTCAATACCTACCCGCCGTTCGGCTTCATCGATGCCAAGAACGAGCTTGCGGGCTTCGACGTGGACGTCGCGCGGGCGTTTGCCGCCAAACTCGGGGCCACGCTCAAGCTCGCGACGCCGGGCTGGGAAACCATCGTCTCCGGCCGCTGGCAGGGCCGCTGGGACATCTGCATCTGTTCCATGAGTCCAACCGACGAGCGAGCGCGGGTGCTGAATTTCCCGGTCACTTATTACAGCTCCCCCGCCGTGCTTACCGTGAACAAGAACGAGCGGCGGATCGAGTCGGTCGCGGACATCTCCGGTAAGCGGGTCGGTGTCGGGACCGGTTCGAGCTATGAGAACTATCTCAATAAGTCGCTCGTCATCCCCGGCGCGCCGCCCTTGGTCTACCCATTCCATGACGTGATCGCGATTCCGGGCGACGAGACCGTGAATTTTCGCAACCTGGCGCTCGGCCCCGGCGTGCGTCTGGATGCCATCGTCTCCGATCTCGCGACCGCCCAAGCCAACATCGATGCCACGCATGCGCTGAAAATCGTCGGCTCCGTGCTCTACGCAGAGCCGAATGTGGTCGCGACCGAGAAAGGCGATCCGGAGTGGGATCGCACCGTGGTCCGCATCTTCCATGAGTTGCAGGCGGACGGAACGCTCGCGAAAATATCGGTCAAGTGGTTTGGCCGAGATATCACGCTCGATGCCCATTGACACGCCGCGAGGCAAGAACTTCCGCCGCAAGGTCTTCCTGACCTGGGTTGCCTTGTTCGCCTTGCTCGCGGGCGCCTGTTACGGACTGCATCTCGACTTCGGCACCGTCGTCCAGAAACTGCCGTTCCTGTTGGGGCTGCGGCTCGCGCCGGATGGATTCATTCAGGGCGCAGCGCTGACGCTGTTCGTGACCGTCTGTTCGATGTTTTTCGCGCTGCTCGTGGCGCTGATCACGGCGCTCGGTCGCTTGTCCAACAATCCGTTTGCGTTCGCCGTGGCCACCTTCTATGCCTCGCTGTTCCGCGGTACGCCCCTGGTCGTGCAGGTGCTGATCATCTATCTGGCGCTGCCGCAAATCGGCATCATCCTCGGCGGCCTCACCTCCGGCCTGATCGCGCTCTCGCTCAATTATGGTGCTTACCTCGCCGAGACGATACGCAGCGGCGTGATGGCGGTGCCGCAGGGACAGCGCGAGGCGGCGCTCGCGCTCGCCTTGCCGCGGTGGGTCATCGCGTGGAAGGTGATCGCGCCCCAGGCCCTGCGCCTGATCATTCCGCCGGCGGGGGCCCTGTTCGTTTCCATGCTCAAGGATTCGGCGCTGGTCTCCCTGATGGGTCTGTGGGAACTGAATTTTCTGGCGCAGTCCTATGCGCGGGCGTCCTACCAGTATATGGAGATGCTGATCGCCGCAGCGCTGATTTACTGGGCACTCTCGATTGTGTTCGAGCTGGTGCAAGTGCGTTTGGAGCGGCGCTTTGGCAAAGGCGTCGCATCCGCCTGGGCCAGGAACTAGCACCTTGGCGGCCGACGACAAGCCGACCATTCTCGCGGTCACGAAATTGAACAAATGGTACGGATCTCAGCACGTGCTGCGCGACGTATCCCTAGACATCGCCGCGCACGAGCGGGTGGCCGTGTTCGGTCCGTCCGGTTCCGGCAAGTCGACGTTGCTGCGCTGCCTCAACGGATTGGAGCCGCATCAGTCCGGCCGTATCCTTGTCGACGGCACGGAACTCACCGGCAGCGCGGCTGCGCTTGGCGTCGTGCGGCGCGAGATTGGCATGGTGTTTCAATCCTTCAATCTGTTTCCGCACATGACCGCGGTCGAGAACTGCAGCTTGGCGCCGATCTGGGTCCGCAAGACGCCGCCCGCAGAAGCCGCGGATCTGGCGCTGCGATACCTCACGCGGGTCGGTCTCGCGGCGCATGCGCATAAGTATCCTGGCCAGCTGTCGGGCGGCGAACAGCAGCGCGTGGCGATTGCGCGCGCGCTCTGCATGGCGCCCAAGATCATGCTGTTCGATGAGCCGACTTCGGCTCTCGATCCCGAGATGATCCAGGAAGTGCTGGACATCATCGTGGATCTCGCCGACTCCGGCATGACCATGATCTGCGTGACCCACGAAATGAGCTTCGCGCGCCGTATCTCGGACCGTTTGGTGTTCATGGATCGCGGTGAAATCGTTGAGCAAGGCACGCCGGATCAAGTGTTCGATAGTCCGCGAACCGAGCGGCTGCGAACCTTTCTGCGAGCCGGTCGCTGAGGCGCTCGCCGCGCTCCCGGGTCCGAGCGCCCCGGTTCGCGCCGAGCGTCGCGCCTAGGGTGCCGGCAGGGAATCCAACAGACTGAGCAGGTTCTGCGGCTTGACGCGGATGATGCCGCCACGCGGGCTGTCGATGTCCGCGATCAGGAAGAACGAAGTCGCCACGATCAGCGGCAGGACGAGCAGCAGATAGCGCAGCGACTTGGCGTCGCGGGCACCGTAACCGATCATGATGTTGCAGACGATCGCGATCAGTCCCATGAGCGCCCAGGCCGCCACCGGAATGCGATTCCACCAGGCGGCTTGCGTGTACCCTTGAGAATTGAGCACATCGTTCATGCCCGCGACGGCAAGTGCGCTCACAGCATCAGCTTGCTCTCGTGCGGGCCTCTGCACCGTGCTCCACAGCTCCCCCTGCAATTGCCCTGTGCGTTGATTGACCTGCTGCAGCATTTGCGGGTCGCGCGTCGTGTAGAAGGCAATGCGCGCCTTCGTGTAGTCCTTGAGCAGGCTGCGTACTCGGGCCGCCGCCGCGTCGGGCAGCAGGTCGGCACGCAGGTACTCGGTGCCGATTGCATTGGCTTCGGCCTCTTCGTAGTTCTTGCGTTGATCGTAGCGGCTGATTGCCATCGAGAAGCTGAACCCGATGATGAGCCCGAGCAGCGTCAGTGCGGCAGCGAGGATCAGATCGAATTCCTGGCGTGAATCGCTCTCCAGGCGACGTTGCTTGCGCAGCATGCTGGTACCGAGCCACGCGGAGATCCATAGCAGCAGCAGCGCCAGGAGGAAGACGACAAGCGGACTGTCGGTCAGGATGCTCACGCCGCGCGGCCGGCAAGGCGCATGCGGCGATGGTCGCAAAAGTGCTTGAAATACAGGGTTTGGAGCGTGATCTGCATGGCGCGGGGGACGCGCGACGAGGACTCTGGATCTATCATTGGGGACCGGAACCGAACCTCATGGGACTAACGAAACACTCAGCTCGGCTCCGGCGTCTCAATGTAGACGTCTCTATTTTGAAGTGTTTTCAATGATTTGCAAGTCTGATCTGCGCGACGAGCGGTTGCGCAGCCCGCAATCACGCGTGGATCAGGGCGTAGTGCGGGCAGTCGGAGGCTTCGCGAGCGACTCGATCGTGACGGGCGGGGACAGCGCGTTCGATTGAATGAAGTCGACGCCGAGCGCAGTCAGCCACTCCTGTTCCGCCGCCGATTCGGTCCGTTTTGCGACGGTGTGCAGACCGAGCACGCGCGACATTTGCACCAGCGCGGTGATCGACGCCTGCGAAACTTTGTCGGTACGCATCTTGGCCGTGATCGATGGCGCCATCTTGATGTATTTCACGCCCGGCAGACGCAACAGCGCGAAACATTCCGTGCGCAGCGCGAAATCGTCCAACACGAGCGGGCAGCCCAACTTGTGCAGGCCCGATGCAACTTCAGTGATCTGGTTGCCGAACTTCATTGCGGTCGGCACATCGATCTCGAACGCGATCGTCTGGCGGGGCAGGGCGGCCTTGTCCAGACACATGCGCACGAATTTCATGAAATGCTCGTCGTGCAGCGCGGTCTTCGTCAGGTTCACGGAGAACATGCTGCTTGCGCCGTCCCACACGGGTGGGTGACGCACGAGCCAGCCGATGAGCTCCGTGACGACGCGCCGATCGATCATCGACCCGAGGCCGTGCTCGACCGCCGCCTTGAGCATCGCTTGTGGCGCTGAATTGGGTGCGGAGTCCGCTTTGGACCGTAATAGAACCTCATAGCGCTTGAGCTTGCTGCCCTTCGCGAGGGGCATGAGGCGCTGGACATGCAGTGCGATCGGACTGCGCCGCAAGGCTGCGTTCAAGCGATCGATTTCCGGCGTGATTTCGTTCGACGCGGTCCGCGGCGATTCCGCCGCCGCCGCCGGTTCGCCGGGTCGCGCGGCAACCGGCGCAGCCGGTCTTCCCGGCGTGGGACGCGCCGCAATGGGTTGCGTTGCCGTGTGCGCAATCGGGGTGGGCGCCGCCGCCGGGCGTGCCGGAGGCGGACGCTTCGTCGTCAGGGAGATCTCGCTCATTGGCGTCAGCGTCAGGGGCGCACTCGGCGCGCCTCCCGGCGCCGGTGACCGCGGCGCCGTTGCCATCGCGATCGGAGCAGGAGTCGCGGCGACCACCGGCGCGGGCTCGGGACCGGCCCGCCGGCGCATGGCCGCGAAATCCCCGAGCGCGCGCAGCAGCTTTTGCGACATCAGTTGGCTGCCGCCGTCGGCACCCGGTTTGATCGCGCGTGAATCGACGATGACCATGACCGCGCCGACCATGGCACGCTTCGCGTTCGTGACGCGAAACAGCACGGCGGAGCGGGAGTCGCCGAGATCGAAGGTCACCGTGGTGGGGCCGGCCCCATTCGCGAACGACTCGAAAGCTTGGTGGACCGCATTATGCTCGTCGGGGCCCATCGAGCTTTCCGTGAGCCAGAGAAGATCCCCTTCCTCATCATGCAAGGAGACTGCGTGCACGCGCATGGGTTCGACCGCCGCACGGATTTTCTGACACACCCCGTCGAAATCCACCAGCGGCGCGTCGCTCACGTTCAACTGATTACCCGGTTCCATAGGTCCGTCTTTTAAATGTCAGTGCGCATTCATACCGCAACCCGAAAGGGTGTGATGTGATGCCCTTCGCCAAAAATCAACGGATGTTCACATAATGGCTGCGGCCGGATGCGGCCATGGCATATGATCGGCGCAACATGGCCCAAAACACCGAGAACAGACAATTTCGATACTACGATTTCGTGATGGCGGCCTATGTTTGTGTGCTGCTGTGCTCGAATCTGATCGGTCCCGCCAAAGAGACGACGATTTCGATCCCCGTGGTCGGCGACGTCACCTTCCTCGCCGGTGTACTGTTCTTCCCAGTTTCCTATATTTTTGGCGATATCTTGACCGAGGTGTACGGCTATGCCCGGGACCGTCGCGTGGTCTGGGCCGGTTTTGCGGCGCTCGCCTTCGCATCCCTGATGGCCGCCGTCGTCGTCCACCTTCCCCCGTCGGCTGAGGGTCGCGCCAATCAGCCGGCGCTGGAGGCGATTTTCGGCAATACGCCGCGGATCGTGGTCGCCTCGATCATCGCGTTCCTGTGCGGAACCTTCGTCAATAGTTTTGTGCTCGCGAAGATGAAGGTCTGGACGCGTGGTCGTTGGCTGTGGACGCGCCTCGTCGGTTCGACGCTGTGCGGGGAGTTCGTGGATTCCGTTCTTTTTTATGTGATCGCGTTCGCGGGCCGCATGTCTTGGGAGCATCTGCAAGCACTGACGCTGACCCAGTATGTGTTGAAGAGCGGCTGGGAAATCGTCGCGGCACCCTTGACCTACCGGATCGTCGCGTTCCTCAAGAAGGCCGAGAACGAGGACTACTACGACACCAACACCAACTTCACACCGTTCTCTTTGAAGACCCCCGGCTGAATTCATCTCGTCCCCGTCTGAATTCGCCCGATTGTCGGCGGCGTTCCGCCGGGTTCCGCGCCTCAAATAGGTTCCAGGAGGCGATACGGTCGTATCGCCGGATCGGGTGAACTGGATGAGGTGCTGCCATGAAGAAGTCGTTGTCTCAGATCGTGTGGTCGGTTGGTCTGGTCGGGATGAGTGCCTGGGCCTGCGCGGGATCCATCGCCGCGGCTGAGTCGATGCCGTCGGATCCACAAAAGCCTGCCGACACGCGCAAAGTCGCTCCGCCCCAAGAGCCGATCGGCTTCGTCACCGGAGGCGTCATCGGTGCGTTTGCGGGCGGTCCGATCGGCGCTGTCGTGGGTGCCGGCCTCGGAACCTGGCTAGGCAACCGCGTGCATCGTGCCAGCGAGGCCAAGAAGGCTGAAGCCGAAGTCGCCAGTTTGCAGACCGAGAAGAGTTCGCTCGAGGCGCGTGAGGCGGCGCTCAAGGACGAGCAGACCCAGCTGGCGGCGATGAATCGCTCGCTGGCGGTGCAGGTCGAACAGCTCTCGCGGTCCGTGAAGGCGGCCCAGATGGCCAAGAACGATCCGGCCGAGGCGCTCGACGGGCTGCAGGGTGACGTCTTGTTCCGTACCGGCAGCGCCGACATTACGCCCGATGTCGCCCACCAGATCCAGGTTCTGGCCCAGGCGATGCTGAAGTCTCCGGAGCTGAAGATACGCGTCGATGGCTATGCGGATCCGCGTGGCACGGCCGATGCCAATTTGAAGCTCTCGGAGGCACGCGCCAACGCCGTGCGTGACCTGTTGATGGCATCGGGCGTCAGCGATCAGTCGCTCGAGATCAACGCGTACGGCAAGTCTTTGAGCGTTGCCGACGACGACGACGGCTATGCGCTCGAGCGCCGCGTGCGGCTCACGCTCCTCGACGACGGCAAGCAGGTCGCGAGCAGCGCGAGTCTCGATCCGGATGGTAGTCAACCGGTCGCGAGTAACCAATAGCCGCTGCTGATCCGGCACGTGGCCAGGCGGCCCGGGACGTTGTCGTCTGCCGGGCCGCCCTTGTTTCCGGATCCCGGCCGTGCCTACGATAGGACATGAGCGAACACGCGCGTATTGTCCTATTGGATCGTTCTCTGGCGGGCGAGTCCTCGAATCCCGCTCCGGAACGGATCCTCGCCGGCATTCCGCGCGCGCGCGTCGCCAATCAGTATGCCGACCCCAGCGAGCAGTTCTTTTGCGGTATCTGGTCGAGCACGGCTGGGAAATGGCGGGTGCGCTACACCGAGCACGAGTTTTGCGTGATTCTCGAAGGCCGCATGCGCATCGAATCGCAGCAGGGTGAGCGCTACGATGTGCGCACGGGCGACGCATTCGTCGTGCCCGCCGGGTTCGAGGGGACTTGGGAAGTCACCGAACCCTCGCGAAAATGGTACGCGATCTTCGAGCGCAAGGCCTGAAGCCGGCGCGCCTCAGGCGGTGTCGCGCAGCGCTGCGGCCAGAACTTCGACGATCTTGCCCATCTGCGCAGGTTCGATGATCAGGGGCGGCGACATGGCGATCGTATCGCCGGTCTGTCGCACCATGACTCCGCGCTCGAAACACTTGAGGAACACCTCGAACGCCCGTGTGCCCGGTTTACCGGCACGCGGCTCGAGTTCGACGGCGCCGATCAAGCCGTAATTGCGGATATCGATGATATGCGGCAGCCCCTTCAGAGAATGCACGGCGCTCTCCCACCGCGAAGCGAGCGCGGCTGCGCGTGTCAGCAAGCCCTCGCGCGCATAGATATCCAGCGTCGCGAGCGCCGCAGCGCAAGCGGCCGGATGCGCGGAGTAGGTGTATCCATGGAATAGCTCGACGAGATGTTCCGGGCCGTGCATGAAGGCGTCATGTACTTTGCGATGCGCGAACACCGCGCCCATGGGGATGGCGCCATTGGTGAGGCCCTTGGCCGTGGTCATGAGGTCCGGCGTCACGTCGAAGGCCTGCGCCGCGAACGGCGCGCCCACGCGTCCGAAACCCGTGATCACTTCATCGAATATCAACAAAATATCGTGCTTGTCGCAGATCTCGCGCAGGCGCTTCAAATAGCCGACCGGCGGCAGGATCACGCCGGCCGATCCCGAAATCGGCTCCACGATCACGGCAGCGATGGTCGAGGCATCATGCAACGCGACCAGGCGTTCGAGTTCATTGGCCAGGTGCGCGCCCCACTGGGGCAGCCCGCGAGAATAGGCGTTGTGCTCGATATCGAGCGTATGCGGCAGATGATCGACACCCGGAATCATATTCGCGCTGTAGGCCTTGCGATTGTTGACGATGCCGCCAACCGATATGCCGCCGAAACCGACGCCGTGATAGCCCTTCTCACGGCCGATCAAGCGCGTCTTGGTCGCGTGGCCGCGCGCGCGCTGATAAGCGATTGCGATCTTGAGCGCCGTGTCGACCGACTCGGAGCCGGAGTTCGTAAAGAACACGCGATCGAGACCGGGGGGCGCGAGTCCGGCGAGCCGGCTCGCGAGTTCAAACGCGATGGGGTGGCCCATTTGAAACGTCGGCGCGAATTCCATGGTGTCGAGTTGCTTCGCGACCGCCGCGCTGATCTCGCGCCGGCCGTGACCGGCGTTGACGCACCAAAGTCCCGCGACACCGTCGAGCACCTCGCGGCCGTCGGCAGTCCAGTAATGCATGCCCTGGGCCTTGGCCAGCAGGCGCGGGTTGGACTTGAACTGACGATTGGCCGTGAACGGCATCCAAAATGCATCCAGATCGTCGTGCGAGAGGCCGGGCGAGAGTTTGGCGTTCATGGCGAAATCCTAGGGGGTGGGCGTCGGGAGGCTGTGCTGGATGAGCTGGATGAGCTGGATGATAAGGAAAATCGACACCGAGCTCAAATCCCCGCGTAAATTCACGAAACCCGTTTAATATATTCAACATGAGCCTGGATGTCGGATCTCATTTGAAGGCCGTACGACAGATGTACGGACTCTCGCAGCGCGAACTCGCGAAGCGCGCGGGCGTCACCAATGGGCTGATTTCCCTGATCGAACAGAACCGGGTCAGTCCCTCCGTGAGTTCCCTCAAGAAGGTGCTCGACGGCGTGCCAATGGCGCTTGCGGATTTCTTTACCTTGGATCTCGCGGGCAAGCCGCAGGTGTTTTTTCCGAAGGACGAACTCCCCGATATCGGCACGGGCAGCGTCGAGCTGCGCCTGGTCGGCAGTCGCCTGGGTCAGCGCAGCATGGCGGTCATGCACGAGAAATATCCGCCCGGCGCGGACACCGGCGAGGTCATGCTCGCGCATCTGGGCGAGGAGGGCGGTGTGGTCGTGCGCGGAAGCATCGAGTTGACGGTCGCCGGTGAGTCGCGCGTCCTCGGTCCCGGCGATGCTTATTATTTTCGCAGCTCTTTGCCGCACCGCTTTCGCAATACCGGGTCGCTGGAGTGCGAGATCGTGAGCGCCTGCTCGCCGCCGACGTTTTAG